>Ga0075469_10000018_pt1 | contig 51498 bp, 27 predicted proteins | sample DEB08_DNA_13_FD_77577 | JGI IMG/M metagenome (GOLD analysis project Ga0075469, IMG submission 77577) | Aqueous microbial communities from the Delaware River and Bay under freshwater to marine salinity gradient to study organic matter... | ecosystem: Environmental > Aquatic > Marine > Coastal ...
TGGAAATTGTGCAAACAATTTTACCATAGTACGGACTTGGACTTTTGCCGATGCTTGCGGCAATTCAAGTAGTATCACTCAAAATATCACCGTCAATGATACCATTGCACCAATACCGCCTGCTCCACCAGAGGATATATTAGTATGTTTGGATGATCCACCTCCACCAGTTAGCTTAACGGCAGTTGATAATTGTGATAGACTTATTACTGTTGACCCCGTAGATGAAGTAATGTCAGAGACTAGGACTATTAGAACATGGACTTTTATTGATGATTGTGGCAATTCGAGTAGTATTTCTCAAGAAATTTCTATTTGTGAACCTCGGATTATCTTTGATACTTATTGTACTTTCACCCAAGGGTTTTATGGAAACCCTGGTGGTAAATTTGATGGAAAAACGACTACTGAAATTCTTGATGCTGCTTTAGCACAAGGCCCCATTATAATTGGTCAGCCAGGGCGGTCTTTAACGATCAACAGTTCAAAATGTATTTTAAAGTTATTACCTGGAGGAGGGGTCTCTACTGTATTGCCAGTTGGGGAGGTTATCGTTGGAAATAATTGTAGCCCAGCACCAATAGCTACAAAGAAAAATGGTACGATTGGAAATATATTAATTGCACAGGTCATTACCTTAACAATTAATACCCGAGTTGATGGTAATTTAAATACTTTACCATTAGAAAATTTATGTTTTGAAGTACCTCAAAATATTTTAATTGCCTTACCACCGAATCCGGATGTCGGTGACCTGTTGACTTACGCAAACGCAGTCTTAGCTGGAGCAGCTGTACAAAATTTATTAGCTGTCAACGATGTGGTGACTGCCGTTAATGAGTCATTTGATGAATGTGCAGCTCCTTGTAACTTGCCCGACGATAGTATGAAAATTAATCTATCAGATGATAGTGTGATAAAAAATGATTTTTCTAAGCCAGAACCTATTTCCGAGGTCTATGAAAAACGAACTTTTTCTATTGCACCTAACCCTGCCTTTACTAGCACCTTCATAGATTTACACCAATTTGAAGGGGAAAAAGTTCGGTTGATAATCAATACCCAAATGGGGCAAAAAGTTTATGAAAAGACGCTACAAGTTAATGCGGAGTATAAAAAGGAAATGATAGACGTTGAGCTATTGACCAATGGGCTGTATTTCATATCGGTTCGATCAGAAGAGGATCCGATTATTTATACAAAAAAGTTTGTCGTAAGGCAAGTCAGGTAAAAAGATATAATTTCAGTTAGTGGTTGAGGGGTGGGAATAACTAATTTTTATTGATAATCAATTAGTTGCCTCTGGAGGTTATTCTCCCCCCTCAGTTTAGTGGTTAGGATAGTAATGTCGAGTGGTTTTAAGGCTTATACAAGTAAAGACAAAGCGAGGAAATATTTGAACCATCAATTTATTAAAAGGGGAAAGTTCCGAAAAATACACCATTGAGGTAATCAGAAAATTACTATGCTTTAATTCAAAATCTACTTTTAATACTCGATTTAAGAAATTTGCTTTAGTATATTCACTTAATATAAAAAATCAAAAACTATGACCAGCAACCAATACTTCCAAAAATGGGAAAATACGACTTTCCTAAACCAAAATTATTTTAAAAAAATTCATTTACTGCTATTGTTAAGCCTTATTTTTTTTGGATTAAATCTCCCAGCGCAGCAAGTTTGGTATAATGAATACAGTTTTGTAGGCACCGAACATTCCATTTATGAAGTCAATAAATTTAATGACCAAAGTTTTGCAATCTTCTTTAAAGAAGATGAAAATGACATATATACTTCAATTGATAATTCAACTGGAGCTTTGACTAACACAATATCCTGGGGTGGAGCAGCTGATGATGTCGTTTTTGGCGGCGGAGGTGTTATCAAGGTGGGTATTGATGGAAACGACGTTTATGCGGTTAGTTTAGTTCCTTCGGTACACAATGTTTTATTTGTCCAATGGCGGAAAACCTATTCTTTAGGCATCCCTTCAGCCTGGCTCAGGGGACCTGTAAGAATTACCAAGCTAAGTTCTGGCGACTTCATAATTTCAGCCAAGATTCAGGCATCTGGACCATTTTTATCCCAAAATTTTGCCATCAGAATTGATGCCTCTGGCAATGAAATCTGGAAAAGGATTGTTGCCGGACCAGGATTTGAAAACTCACCTTTTGAAATTCTTCCTTCTGAAAATGACCAGTTTTTCATTCATAGTATAGCACAATTAGGCTCACTAGAGTTTGGGGAATATATTATGAAAATTGATGGAGATGGGAACACTTTATGGCAGGAAGGACCTACTTTCGGTAATACGATTTGGTATTATGCTTTCGACGAGCTTGAACCAACTTCAGATGGAGGACTTGTTTTCCTAGAATCCCTTACAACGCCATCGATTTCTATGAAACAGCATAAAAAGCTAAACGCTGACAGTACGGTTACCTGGGTTAACCCCGACCTTTCGGGAACCATCAAGGAAATGGCGGATGGAAGATTATTGCTCTACGATTTAACTGGAGATGATAGTAGCATCCATTATGAATTAACTGTTAGTGAAATAAATTCCGCCGGTAACCCCGAAAATCCCCAAAGTTTTAACATTACCCTGGATAACCCCAAATATTTAAAACCATTCACTATTTTACAAAATTCTGATGGTAGTTATACGCTAGTCGGAATTACTTCTGACAATTTAAATCCTCCTTATACGCCCAATAAAGTTTTTGCCCTTCGTACGGATGCGCCTGCTGTTGCAGGAAACTGCGAGGAGGTAGAGATAGAAGGAGGAGCGGGACAAATCACCATTTCCAATTTATCTGCCCCGAATGAAATTGTGGAAGTTTATGACCAGCATTGGAGTCAAGTCTTTCGTTGTCAGGGAGCAGATTGTGGCGCTGAACAAACCATTACCGGGTTAAGTACCGGAACTCATTATGTAAAAGTACAATTCTATGACGCCGACTGGAGATGGATTTGTCAATTGCAGAACGTAGCGGTGGAAGTGGAGTCAGGCGCTACTCCCTCTTGCGATGACGTTCAAATTTCTGGCACCAATGGAACTATGGAAATTACTGGCTTAACTGCTCCAATTGAGATTCTCCGAATTTATGATATGAACAATAGTTGGCAGCGTGTTTTTGAATGTATTGCCGATTGTGGAACTGCTCAAACCGTTACCAGCTTGACTTCCCAAAATTACATGGTTAGCCTACAAATGTATACTGACCAATGGAATTGGATTTGTGGAAAGGACATCGAATTTACATTTACAGATGCGGTCGGTTTTCGGCATTCATCGGCAGAACTGGAAAAAATGCTAAAGGAAAACAAAGCTCTTTCCATTGCTCCCAATCCCGCAAGCACAGAACTACAATTAAATCTCAAATATTTAAATGGAAAAACAGGAAGTATCAATATTTTCAATGTTTTTGGGCAGGAAATAGCGGAATTTTCTAAGGTAGATTTTTCAGTCCCGACTCATCGGATAGATGTCAGTAACTATGAAAATGGTATTTATTGGATGATGGTAAAAGTGAAAGGCTTGCCCTTGATTACCAAGCGATTCGTAGTGGATAATTTAAGGTGATTTAAAAGTCCGAACTTTAAAAAACGCTGTAAAACTGAAAATACCCGAAGGAACACAACAGGGTGCTGTATTTAGATTGAAAGGAAAGGGTTTGCCAAAATTTGGGCGAATTGATAAGGGCGATATGAATGTGGTCATAAATCTTCACATCCTCGAAAAAATCTCGAAAGCGGAACGGAAATTATATCAACAACTAAAAGACTTAGCAAATAAAACCAATACGTAGAGGTTGACTACACAGTTTATAACTTGAAAAGTCAACCTCTAAATAATTTATTTAATTCAAGTTGCGGACAATTGTTGTATTGCTATATAGTTTTATTGTTACAGCGCTGGATAATCCTTAAATCGAGATTTTTTAGTTCCACTAACAATATAACCATTTTGAAACATTTCAGCTTTCTCCGCAACTTGGGTATATTCAATACATCGGATAGTAGTTATGACCTGGTCGCTCAATTTTGTACTCCGATTGTAAAAAAGTGACAATATCTACCAATTCCTGTACGGTCATCACAGCATTATAATTGGTCATTTTGGAACTGCCATCCTCATTTGTTCTGATTACTTTTTCTACATAATAATTGGCAGAAATTTTATGAGATGGATTGATGACAGAGGCGACCAACTCGCCATAGCTTTTCATTATCCGAACAGTCCCACCTAAAGAAACATGTAAGCTATCGGCATTGCCAGTCCATTGAATATTGGAAATGCTATGACATCCGTTACATTTTAATTTGGTAAAAGTAGCTTTTCCAGTTTCTAGATTGCCTTCTGGAAGCGCAAATCCTTTGCCTTGTTGATTGCAGCCCGCACCGACATATAAGATAATGAGGAGGAACATCGCCGGTGTAAGAATTCGAAAGAAATTATTTTTTGAGGTCATAATTACTATTTTTTTGGTGAAAATTATTTTTTTGCCTTGACCACTACAAAAGACCCCCGCCCATGTCCGCTTTTTGCTGACTGGTATTCGGTAATATCTTCGAGTTTTCCAAAAAGCGTTTGGCTATATTCAAGGTTTTTAAAACCAGCTGCTTTGAGTAGGGTATCTACTCGTTTGACAGGGTAAAAGGTTGCATTTCGGTAAAAACGACTGGTTTTTCTCTTTTCCTCATAAGATTGAGCAATTTGCCCATCTTTGTCTAAAAAGCCGATAATCACCGAACCTTTATTTTTTAAGACTCGATGAATTTCTTTTAACGCACTAGGCAAATTGTCTAAATGGCAGATGGTCACTAACAAAATAAAATCGAAATGTAGGTCTTTATAGGGTAATTTTTCCGCCCTGCTTTTCATTATTTCCACGCCTCGATTTCGGGCAATAGCTGCCATTGCTTCTACTGGTTCAATTCCTTCTTTTATGCCTAGTCTGGAGGCAAAACGACCAGTTCCCACACCAACTTCGATTCCATAAATATTTTCTCCCAAGGAAAGCAATTGCTGTTTGATAGCAATCAATTCAGATTCATAGACAAAAGGATGTTTGTCAAACCATTCATCATATTGCTTTGCGTGTGTTCTAAAAGGATGTGTTTGAATCATAATTATTCGATTTTTAATTTTTTAAAAATGTTATAAGGGGTTGTCAAAAAAATTAAAGAATAATAAACAACTTATTAGCTGTCAATACCTCGTGACTGCCTACTTACTTGTGGTTTCTTCTCTAACGCTGACAATATCGACTTGATGGGAACTCTTATTCCATCCTTATAAGAAACCACCCAAGCAGAAGGGAGTACCTTCCTTGGTTACAAAATTTCAAAAAAACCACTATTCTTATTCTGATAAATATCACTTCGCCGCAATGATTTTCCGCACTCATTATCAATGATTTATCTAGTATTTTGCAAGAAAAAAAATGGCCACAGCACCAATGCGTTTAACTGGAACTTATGCTGACGAGTATCAATTAACAACGGGGCAAGCCTATTTTCTCAATGGAGCTGAGCATCAAACAGCCTTCAAAAACAGTAATACCATGAAAAATAGTCTATTCATTTTAAAGATAATAGCCTTAGCAGTAATATTTACAGCTTGCTCCATTACTAAATATACTATTCCAAAAACAGAAGATAAAGAGCGAAACCATTCTGTTATTGTAATCAATAACCCAATTTCTCTGGCAGATTTTCTGGTCAGAGTACCTGGTGTTTTTGTAGATGAAAAAGGGAGTAGAACGATTGTTACTATCAGAGGTGGCAAACCTTTATTTATCGTGGATGGTGTAAGGCTTGGAAACAGTTATGCTTCTGCCGCCTCGGTGCTAAGTATCCATGATATTGACTCAGTTGAAGTGCTGAAAAGCTCCTCTGAAACGATAATTTATGGGAGGGAAGCAGCCTTTGGTGTCATTATTATTAAAACAAAAAGGTAAACAATGAATAATTTGACAGAAAAAACTTTTAAAGACCTAGCAAATATTCAAGATTCAATTTGTGTTTCTATTTATTTTCCTACTCACAAATCTGGTAAAGAAGTATTAAATAAGGAAGATGAAATTCACTTTAAAAATGAATTAAAAATCCTTAAAAACGAGTTACTTAAGCGGGGTATGAAGGAACGAGCGGTAGAAAAATTTCTAAAAAAAGCAAAAGATTTACAACACGATTCAGCCTTCTGGAGAAATCAGAGCGAGGGGCTGGCAGTTTTTATTGCGGACGATTTTTTACAATATCATAAGCTACCATTCTCTGTAGCCTCTCATCAATATATTTCGCAGGGCTTTTATTTGCGCCCTTTATTGCCAGCCCTTTCAGGAAATGGTCAATTTTATTTATTGGGATTAAATTTGCACCATATCACTTTTTATGAAGGTAATAGAGAAGGACTTCGGGAAATTTATGTAGAAGACCTGACACCCCAGCGATTGGAGGAAGTATTGGGTTATGATTACAAACAAAAATTTTTCCAGTTTAGATCGCAGCATCAAGCGCATGGAGCAGCTACTTTTCATGGACACGGGGAATGGAAAGGTGAAATTAAAAAAGCGGAAATCCTTCGGTTTTTTCGGGAAATAGACCATAAACTACACACCCTAATTAAAGGGAAAAATATACCGCTAGTAGTCGTTGGTTTAGATTATTTAGCTGCCATCTATCAAAAGGTCAATACTTATCCGCATCTTTTACCTAATTTTATCGACCTAAATCCCGAAACTGTAGCACCTGCTGCTTTACATAAAAAAGTATGGAATGAGTTATATCTCCATTTTTACAAAGAGCGGCAGGAAAAAGAGGCGCTATTGACGCAACTTCATGACACGGCTCGCACTTCTTTCCAAATTCAAGACATTCTTCCAGCTGCTTATGAAGGGCGGGTTGATACGCTTTTCCTACAACAAAATGGAGAAGTTTGGGGGTATTATAACCCAACAACCAAGGCTATTTCCATTCAGGAAAAACCAACCATCGCCAATACTTCTTTGCTTAATTTGGTAGCAACGGTAGTGATTCAAAATGGCGGAAAAGTCTATGTACAGGCGGATGAAACGATGCCGCTGCCTTATTCAGAAGTCAATGCTTTGTATCGGTATTAAAGGCTGTATTTTTTTATAAGAAAACCCTTATTGGTATTAAGAAAAGTAATGATTTTTCGATAAAGATTTTAGCACTTCGGTTTTTTAAAAAATCTGAAGTGCTAAAATCCCATATCCCTACATCATCCTCTCGTACATCTCCGCATTTCTCAGCCTTGCGTCTTCTTTTTTCTCTTCTGGTAATTCGTAAATTGCACATTCGGTCATCAATACCATACCTGCCACAGACGCAGCATTTTCTAAAGCCACTCTAGTTACTTTTGCAGGGTCAATCACCCCTGCTTTTTTGAGGTCTTCGTATTCGCCTGTATGTGCATTATACCCAAAAGAACCCGTGCCTTCTTTTACTTTTTGTAAAACGACGCTGCCTTCGATGCCCGCATTTTCTACAATAATTCGTAGCGGGGATTCTAAGGCTTTAAAAATGATGCTGGCACCAGCAAATTCGTCTTCATTTCTATAATCTGCCTTATCTAATTCGGTAATTGCTCGGACATAGGCGACGCCTCCACCCGTTACAATGCCTTCTTCTACGGCGGCACGGGTGGCGTGTAAAGCATCATCTACTCGGTCACTTTTTTCTTTCATTTCTACCTCGGTGGGCGCACCAACATGCAATACCGCCACGCCGCCAGAAAGCTTAGCCAAGCGTTCCATTAATTTTTCCTTATCATAATCGGAAGTAGATTTTCCTATTTGCGCTTTGATTTGATTGATACGGGCAGTCACCTTCTTTTTTTCTCCTTTTCCGCCCACAATGGTGGTATTGTCCTTATCAACTTTTATTTTTTCACAACGCCCCAATTGTTCAATAGTCGTGTTTTCCAGTTTAAAACCTCGTTCTTCGCTAATCACCGTTGCACCCGTCAGGATGGCAATGTCTTCCAACATCGCTTTTCGACGGTCGCCAAAAGTAGGAGCTTTGACCGCCACTACATTCAGCGAACCCCGCAAACGATTGACCACCAAAGTACTGAGCGTCGTTGCATCAATATCTTCTGCAATGACCAACATCGCCCCATTTTGTTGGACAACTACTTCTAAAATGGGTAATAAATCTTTGATATTGGTGATTTTTTTGTCGTGTAGTAGTATAAATGGTGCATCATATTCCGTTATCATTTGTTCCGTATCGGTCACAAAATAAGGCGACAAATAGCCTCGGTCAAATTGTAAACCGCTGACTTCTTCTACATAAGTTTCGGTGCCTTTGGCTTCTTCCACGGTAATAACCCCATTCGTACTTACCCGCTGCATAGCATCCGCTATTAAATTGCCAATTTCGGCATCATTATTAGCAGAAATTGTTGCCACTTGTCGAATTTTATCAAAATCACCACTTACAGGTTCTGCCTGTTGGTGGATATTCTCAACGATAGTTTTTACCGCCTTGTCAATCCCTCTTTTTAGGTCTATGGGATTGGCTCCAGAGGCCACATTTCTTAATCCAGCAGTAATGATGGCTTGCGCTAAGACCGTTGCGGTGGTCGTGCCATCACCTGCAATATCTGCGGTCTTGCTGGCAACTTGTTTTGCCATTTGTGCGCCCATATTCTCAATTGGATCGAGCAATTCTACTTCTTTAGCTACAGTAACACCATCTTTACTAATTTTAGGCGCCCCAATCGTTTTTTCGATAATAACATTTCTTCCTTTAGGTCCAAGGGTCACTTTAACAGCATCTGCTAGTTTATCAATGCCGATTTTTAACTTTTTTCGTGCCAAGTCTTTGGAGGTAATTTCTTTTGCATTCATAGTAGGAATAATTTTTACGAATTGCAGATGGCCAATCTACCCTTTAAATTTTATTGCTGCGAATTGGCATTCCGCATTATTTCAAAAGGGAAAATTCTAAAATTCTCTACTCTTTAGAGATGATTAATTTCAATTGCTACTATGATAATTATCACCAATCCACCTTCTGACTAACAGTAATTTTGATAGAAATATATCCTTTAATCATCATGATAAACCTTACCGAAAACGCCATAGAAATACTGGAAAACCGTTACCTGATGCAGAACGAACAAGGAAAGGTAATAGAAACCCCAGCGGAATTATTTCAACGAGTGGCAAAAGCTGTAGCCCAAGCAGAATTGTCTTTTGGTGGGGCAAAAGCGGTTAAAAAATGGGAAGAACGATTCTATCATTTAATGAGTAGTTTAGCATTTTTACCCAATTCACCTACCTTGATGAATGCAGGTCGCCCGAAAGGACAGTTAAGTGCTTGTTTTGTATTGCCAATGGAAGACAGCTTGGAAAGTATATTAAGCACTTTAAAAAATGCCGCTTTAATCCATCAGAGTGGGGGAGGAACGGGCTTTAGTTTTTCTAAGTTGAGACCAAAAGATGATGTTATTTTAACTACAGGAGGTACTTCCTCTGGCCCAGTTTCTTTTATAAAAATATTTGATGCCACTACGGAACATATTAAACAAGGAGGGCGAAGAAGAGGGGCAAATATGGGTATTTTAAAGGATAATCATCCCGATATAGAGGCATTTATCCAAGCAAAATCCGACCCAAAAATACTCCAAAATTTTAATCTTTCGGTCATGGTAACAGATGAATTTATGCAGGCAGTTCAACAAAATAAGGACTGGGCATTAATTAATCCACGAACCCAAAAAACGGTCAAAATTTTAAAAGCAACATACCTTTGGGATTTAATCATCACCCAAGCATGGAATAGTGGCGAACCGGGCTTACTTTTTTTGGATACGATTAATCGCACTAATCCCACCCCAATTACTGGTCGACTTAATGCTACTAATCCTTGTGGTGAAATGCCGCTGCTGGATTATGAAAGCTGTAATCTAGGCTCGATTAATTTATCAAAAATGTTATATTCTACTGGTGAAACAAGGAAAGTAGATTGGACAAAATTAGAGCAAACCATACAAATTGCCATCCGCTTTTTAGATAATGTAATTGAGGTCAATCACTATATTTTGCCTGAAATAAAAACGATTACTTTGGCAAATCGAAAAATTGGTTTGGGCGTCATGGGTTGGGCAGAAATGCTCATCGAATTAAATACTTCTTATGCCTCGGAGGAAGCGGTACAATTAGGCGAACAACTAATGAAATTCATCAAAGAAACAGCGCAGGAGGCTTCTGCTAAGCTCGCTACCGAAAAAGGCACTTTTCCTGCTTGGCAGCAAAGCATTTATGCGCCCGACCAACCGATGCGCAATGCTACCTGTACCAGCATTGCTCCAACGGGAACGATTTCTATTATTGCTGGAACTTCTTCTTCAATTGAGCCATTATTTGCTGTTGCTTATCGACGGGTAGGTATTTTGGATAATCAGACTCAACTGGAAATCAATCGTTTATTTATTGAAAAAGCGAAAAAGGCAGGGATTTGGTCGGAATCATTAGTAGCCAAAATCTACGAAAAAGGGTCTATACAACCCATTTCTGAAATTCCCAAAAGGCTAAAAAAATTATTTATTACCAGCTTAGAAATTGCTCCAGACTTCCATCTTCGGCATTTAATGGCTTTTCAAAAACACACCGATAATGCGGTTTCTAAAACCATCAATTTGCGTGAATCTGCTACCAAAAAGATGGTGGAAAATGCTTTTTATTTTGCTTGGAAAAATGGCATTAAAGGGGTAACGGTTTATCGGTATGGGAGTCGGCGGAAACAGGTTTTACAAAAGTAATTCAATAAGGGGTAACTTTATACGAAGCACATTTTCTTTTTAAAACACATCCCTCACATTTAGGCGTTCGAGCTTGGCAAACTTTTGCAGCAAAGTCAAGAATCGCCCAATTAATGATTTTAGAATTTTCAATATTTACAACACGAGTTGCCAATTCTTGTAAGTAAGGGTCTCGATGAATTTCCTTTTCTCGCTTTTTTCCAAAATACCTTTCTAGTACTCTAGTCATATTTCCATCCAAAAGGGGTTGGCGTTCATTATAAATGACGGTCAAAATGGCATTGGCATTATAGGGACCAATCAGCGGTAATTTTTCAAGGGCTTTTTTGTTTTTTGGAAACCGACCTCTTCGTTGTTTCATTGCTTTTGCTAAACTTAATAAGCCTTTGGCTTTGGCATGATACAAGCCTATTGGTTTAATGATTTTTTCCATTTCTTTTAAGCTAACATTTAACATACTTTTCCAAGAAGGGAATTTGGTAAAAAAAGGTTGCCAAAATTTGGCAATGGTATCTGCTTGTGTTCTTTGCAGCAATATTTCCGCCATTACTTTTTGATAATTACTAATGGATTTTTTTCGCCAGGGGAAATTTCGCCCGTGTGCTTTATACCAATTTAGTATTTTACGCCGAAACTGATAGATTTCGGTGGCGGAGATATGTTTGGAATGGTTTAACATTGGCTTATTTTTCCTATTAACCGCCCAGCATTATTGTCCGCTATTTTTAAATATTGCTCCGTCTTTTTTCGCCATTTGCTATCGCTTTCGTAAGGTAATTCCAGTAGATGTAAAATTGCTAATCTTGCCCGAACCAATGCACGCAAAGCTTTATAAAAATTAATTAAAATAGCAGGAATAGCATCTCCAGTCAAAGCGCTATATTTTTTAATAAAACGCCCTCCGATTTTCGGCAAGCCAAGCAACTCACATTCTATGGCTAAAAAGGCTAGTTCATCCGCAGGGTCTAAGATTCTTAGTTTTCTGTTAAATTCCAGACAATCAATGATAACTGATTTGGGGCGCAGACAAATATGTTCGGGGCGTAAATCTCCGTGTCCTTCTTTAATATGTCCCTCCTCAATTCTTTTTTGGAATAATAGTTCATTTTCTTCCAGGAAGTGAAATAACATGGCTGATATTCGCCTGACCTTTTTGCTATCCAATTGAAAAGCAGGATTTAATAAAACCTCACTACTTTGATGAATTTCAGCTTCCAATAATTGTCGCTGTTCCAAATAACTTATATTTTCTGCTGGGACAAGTTGATAAAATTTTGCCAATTTCAATGCGACTCGGTCTATTTCTACTCCTCGGAGTGTATTGTTTTTGATGGAAATATCCAGCATGTTTTCGGCTGGGATACGTTTCATTTTGACCAACCAATCTACTGTTTGTCCCCCACCTTCTTCTAAAAACAAATGCCCCGCTTTATCTACTTTCAATGGCACTACATTTAGATAAATATTTGCTGCCAATCGTCGGTTGAGCCGCAATTCTTCTTGGGAGTTATACAATCTTGCTTCAAGGGTCGAGTAATCGTGTAAGCTATTCTTAACAGGTTTCTTCAATTTATAAGCAAAGTCCTCTGTTAAGAAAACCCAGGAACGGTGCGTTTCTATTACCTTTACGAAGGAAGTCGCATCGGGATAAGCCGTTTTTTGGCTTAAAAAACCTACTTTTTCTGCTATCGAAATAGCGGCTATTTTATTTTGATAAACCATTAGGCAATAATTCTTTTTAAATCCCGCTGAATTAATTCCTGTAAGGATTCTCCGTGATGAATTCGATTAATAGCAGCGGCAAAAACTGGGGTTATATCCAATACCACTACTTTTTCTTTTAGCAATTGAGGGCTTAATTGGAACGTCGGAATCGTGTTGGTGATAATCACTTGTTCCAATGGCGCATTTTGCAATATTTTATTGGCTTGGCTGGTAAAAGCACCGTGAGTGGCAACAGCATATACTTTTTTGGCACCTTCGGCTAAACAGGCAGTTGCTGCCCGTGATAGGGTAGTGCCCGAGCTAATTAAATCATCGATAATGATGACTGTTTTACTAATTACATTGCCATGAATCTTGGTGCTACCGCTAACGATGCCCATACTGCGTTGCTTTGCCAAAAAACCAAAACCTACCTCTTTTTGGGTGGTTTCGCTTAAGGCTTGTCGAAATGCTTCGGCACGTTTCGCACCACCTGTATCGGGAGAAAGAACGACCACTTCTTCCTTCTCAACCAAAGGGGCAAAGTGTCCAACAAATAAGTTTTTTCCTTCTAAATGTTCCGATTGACAACGGAATGCATTTTGATAAGCCTGCAAATTATGCACATCAATAGTCAAAATTCGGTCCGTTCCAACTGCCTCCATCAATGCCGCAACGTAGCGAGTGGTAATCGGGTCTCTGGATTTGGTCTGTCGGTCTTTTCGGGCATAACAAAGATAGGGCGCAATGATTGTAACACTCGCCGCAGCTGCATCTTTGAGTGACCCAACAAAAAATAAAAGACGACATAATTTATCATTGACACTCCTTCCTGGTTCGCCATAAAGAGATTGAATAACATACACATCCCTATTGCGCACATTCTCCAAGGAACGACTTTTGTGTTCGCCGTCTTCGAAATCTCTCTCTTCGTGTTGGCTAAGGGTTGTATCTAATTCGATGGCGACTTTTTCACCAAAGTCTTTACTGGTATTAAGGGCAAATAATTTGATTTCGCTGGACATGTTTTTGATTTTTATGAATAGAACTCTTGGACATAAAATTGAGGAATATTCATTAGGATAAAGATGAGAAAGGTCATGACTGAATATTGATTAATATCATTCAACCCTAATTTTTACGCGCTTAGCTTTGAATTTAATGAATTGTTCTATAAAGCTTTCATTTGATGACTTCAGTTTCGTCAATTTTCAAAAGGGGTTAATACTTAACCTTCTAAAATTAAATTTACTATGAACAAAACTTTATTCTTCTCCTTATTCTTTGCCTTGTCCTACCAAATAGGGTTTGCACAAGCACCCACAGGTTTAAACGGTACAGGTTATCAAACTACCGTACATTTGAAGTGGGATCAATACACCGCTTTTGAATCCGTTGGTTATAATATTTACCGAACTACCCAAAGCGGAGTTTATGGCGCACCCGCTCGTCGAATTGGTGCTTACACAGATTATACAGATTATTTATTGAACCCTGGAGTTACGCTCTATTATAAAATTGCGGCTTTCGATGGAGCAGGTAATGAAAGTCCACTTTCCGATGAAATTTCTGTTTCGACCAATCATCAGACCTATCGAAAGATAGCCAATCTTGACCTTTTAATTCCAATTTATACAGGTGGAATGAGTGCTTCTGTCCCTGATGAAATTAAACAAAGTCTGGAATTAGCGAGGCAATTTTATTTTAGGAATTCCTTTGGGCAGTTGAACCTCAAATTTCATTATATGATAATTGAAGGATACCCACCGCTGAATGCCAATGGGGTAGCTGATTTTAATACGATTGGTGCAGACCTTAAAGCAAAAGGTATTTTGGATAATCAATATGATGCTATTCACATTATGGCATTAAAACTAGCAGGCTGGCAGGGTGGTGCTCAATGGCTAGGGCAAACGGGTGGTTCGATGGGTTGGAACTGGACAAGTTTTGACCCTAATGACCTTATTGTTAGAGGTACTGCTTGGCTTTTTACCCATGAATTTGGACATTCGTTGGATGGTATTATTGCTGGAGGTAGCGGCTATCCCGAAATGATTTTTAACCATTTCCCTTGGGCTTTGCCCTTACCTTCCCCACTCGATGTATTTGATGCAGGACCACATTTTGACGGAATGTCTCAAGTGTTGCGGCTTTTTACCCATCATCTCGACTATAAAGCCCCATGGGACGGTTATTTTGAAGTAGTAGATGAGGACCAAGATGGGTTAGCAAGTAATGATGCTAGATTGCCGATGGATGAATTTCGATTCGGGTCAAATCCAAATGTGGCAGATACGGAAAATGATGGGCTGCATGACTTAGCAGAATACCATGCTAGTACCTTTTCAAGTGGAAATCCCAATGACGAGGACACCGATAAAGATGGCGTAGTAGATGGAGTTGATGTGTATCCTACCTCCAATTTTGCACCCATTAATCAAAAAACAAATACTAGCATAACTATTGATGGTATCCTCACCCCAGAGGAGGGGTGGAATCACCTAGTTTCTAATCCCTTTCTTTCAAAAATGTCGAGTATGCCAAACTTGAAAGTTTCTAGCACTTGGGATGATGATTATCTCTATTTTGGTTTTCAAGGTACTATTCCCCTAAAATTCCATTTGAATCTAGATGGTAGTGGGGAAGATGGGCTTTTTGCATCTGATATTCGGTGGCCAGAAGGAAATTATTCCAGTACTAGTGCAGACGCATTAGGTGACTCTTATTATGAAAGCATGGAATTAACTATTCGGTCGGATGGCTCCCAAGTCTATTTGAATAATCAACCCGTAGCTGGTTCGGAAGTTGCGACAACACAGGTAAATAGTCTTTACTATACAGAAGTACGCTTACCACATCATCTCGGACCTGGGTTTGGCTACACTTATACACCACCTACGGCACCGATTATTACGCAACAATCTTATACAACGGATGATATTATCGGCATTGCTTTAACAGCTATACCACTCGCGGTAGCCAATGGCAATGCAGCTAATGATTGGCGAGATAAAAATTACCTAATGATGAACGATACTTACCACTTTTATGATATGACCTTAAAAGGAGAAGGTAGTATTGGTGGCGACTGCGATGCCGTTGTTATCACAGGCGGCGAAGGACAAATTACCATCACGAACTTAAGCGCTCCAAATGAAATTGTAGAAGTTTATGACGAAAATTGGCAACAAGTTTTCCGTTGTCAAGGAAGCGAGTGTGGGAATGAGCAGACTGTTAGCGGTTTAGCAGAAGGTACTTATTTTGTTAAAGTACAATTTTATGATGCCAACTGGCAATGGATTTGTGGATTGGACAATGTAGAAATCGCTGTTGGAGGAGGAACAGGCGGTAATTGTGAGGAGGTAATCATAACAGGAGGTGAAGGACAAATCACGATTACCAATCTGACCGCAGCCAATGAAATTGTGGAAGTCTATGACGAAAATTGGCAACAAATTTTCCGTTGTCAAGGAGGCGATTGTGGGAATGAACAGACTATTAGCAGTTTAGCGGAAGGCACTTATTTTGTTAAGGTACAATTTTACGATGCCAACTGGCAATGGATTTGTGGGTTAGATAATGTAGAAACAACAGTCGGAGGTGGCACAGGAGGCGATTGTGATGCAGTGCAAATTACGCCTGCTCCAGCACAAATCACTATTTCTGGTTTGTCTGCGCCTAATGTAATCGTCGATGTTTTTGATAGTAACTGGGCTGGCGTTTTCCGCTGCGTTGGAAATGAATGTAATGAAACAGAAATCATTACTGGCTTAAATAGTGGCACTTACCGCATCAATCTCCAATTTTTTGAAGCTGATTGGTTGCCGATCTGTAGCAAAGAAAATATTATGGTCGAAGTAGGGCCAAATGGCATTCCTTCCTGTGATGATGTTATCGTTTCCGATGATAATGGCGCAATAGATATTGCAGGCTTAACCGCCCCGATAGAAATTGTCCGCATTTTTGATTTAGACAACGGTTGGCAACAAGTTTTTGAATGTAATAACGACTGTGAAGATTCGCAAACCGTTTCTGGTTTAACTTCCCAAAATTATCTGATTAAAGTACAAATGTACACCAATAATTGGGGCTGGATATGTGAACGAAATATTGAATTTTCTTTTGGTGGAGGTGGAGCAGGTTCTAGATATGTTGCAGCCGATTTAGCCAAACTGATTCAAGAAGAAAAATTGCTGACTGTTTTTCCCAATCCTGTTCAATATGAGCTCAATTTAGATACTCGATTTTTAAAAGATAAAACAGGGATGATTCAAGTTTATAACACCTTCGGACAACTAGTTGAAGAATGGAATAATCAGGATTTTACCACTTTTTCAAAAACTATTGATGTGGGTAATTATGAAAATGGGTTGTATTGGCTATCGGTGAAAGTGCAAGGATTGCCAAGAGTGCCGAAACGGTTTATCGTGGAAAATCTAAGATAAGTTTTGCTAATACTTTCAGCATCCAAAGTGCTGAAAGTATTCGTGCATTCCTTGTCAAATGACAAAAATCACTCCTGTTCAAAGACAAAAGTCATTCCAATGAATGACTGATAGTCAGACCTTTACAAAATAATTGTATTTAACAGCAGCGCTCGGGAAGGAGCAATCTTTTAGCTATGAAGTTTAATCGTTTTGCTCCTTTTCCAAAATACGTTGTTAATTTTTTTAATCAAAAACAAAAATATTATGGCATTACCTACCAAAAAGAACGATAAAATTACCAATCGTTTATTTCCAGCTTTTCCAACATTTCCAGCTTTTAGGTCTTTAATAGATTCCTTCTGGGATTCTAATAATTTTTTCGGAAAAGATTTTTCTATGGACGAATTTTTTCACCGTGCTTGGACTCCATCAGTTAACATCAAAGACAACACCAAAACTTATGAAGTGGAGGTAGCAGCACCGGGATTAAATAAGAATGATTTCACGGTAAACGTTGAAAATGGTCTCTTATCTATTAAAGGTGAACACGAAGAAAGCAAAGAAGAAAAGAAGGATAATTACAGCCGCAGAGAATTTAATTATAACAGATTTGAACGCACCTTTTCTTTGCCCGAAAATGCGAAAAAAGATAGTGTGAAGGCAAAGTATGAAAATGGCGTTTTGAAAATTTCTTTGACTAAAACTCCTACTAAGAAAAGTAAAGCGAAAAAGGTGGCGATTGCTTAGCATAAGAGAATATTAATAGGGAATACTTTGAAAGTATTTCCTATTTTTCCCATAGAACAAAGCTACGGTTTTTGACATTTTTAGTGCTTCTAACACTCAAAGTTCTGGAAGCACTAAAAACACTAAATCATTTTTTAAAAAAAAATCATGGCATTAAATTTCAATAAGTATATCCAAAAAGCCAATGTCTTTATCAATGAAGTAGCCATAGAATTGGGTTACCCTGAAGATAAAGATGGGGCAATCAGAGTATTGAGAGCGGTCTTACATGCCTTGCGCAATAAAATTCCGCCCCAAGAATCTTTACAATTAATTGCCGAGTTACCGATGTTAATCAAAGCCGTTTATGTTGATGGGTGGACGATGCGGGAAGAACCCCGAAAAATCCGTCATTTAGCTGACTTTTTGGAATCTGTTAGAAAAGAAGATGGTGCTGCTGGTCAATATGATTTTGGCGGCGACTACACCACCGAAATTGCAATAAAAGCTGTTTTTAGAGTATTAAAACGGCATGTATCGGCTGGAGAGATAACAGATATTTCCAAAACCTTGCCCGCTGAAATCCGTGCCTTAATGGCATAAACGGTGAAAGGGTTGGACTTGCCTTTAGGTGAGTTCAATCCTTTCTTTTGAGTTTGATTATTGAAGTCTTGATTTTAATGCAGGCAGGACTTTTTTATATTCACCTTTGATGGCCGAAAATATTTCATGGCTAGACGGGGCTGTATCATTAATCCTTACCAACAACCATAGAGAAAGTTAGAATCAGACTTTATGATACAGCCCCATCTCACCTAAAATAACCTTATACTTTTATCATTTTCTTCCAAAGACTTCCATCTTTCCCTTTTAATTCAAAAAGATAGGAACCTGCTTGCATTTGATAAGCTGAAATATCAATCTGTTCCTGTCCATTAATATTTTTTGAAAAAACTTTTCGCCCCATCCAATCGTAAATGGTAAGGGTTTGAAAGGTTGTGTTGTCATGGTCTTTAAAATTGATAGAAATCGAAGACTCAAATGGGTTTGGATAGATTTCCAATTGCTCTGGGGATAGCACCTCCGCAACTGGAACGGTGCAGAAATTCGCAAATCCATCAAACCAAAATTTGGCACTCAAAACAGCGGGATAGGTACAAGTGCCGTGGTCAAGGCTAGCACCAACACTTTGACCAGTCACATCCGATGCCCCCAAGTCATTCATGTGATTTATCGTAAAAATAGAATTTTGGTAAGGAACGGTCTTATCTCCTTCACAATAGGTGAACTTTAGAGGTGCTTGAGGTATCCAGTTATAAACATCATTCTCCCTCAAAGCAACATTCAATGGATGCAAGGAATCTGTTTTAAAAGCTTCTAGATAATCGGGTTGGAACATCTCCACGGCCGTACTTGGTAAAAGACTTCTAATAGCTGCCTGAGGGTCTGTTCTATCCAGCATTTCTGCAATTAAAGAATCGTAGGGTGCTATAAAAACATCATTTAATTCTTCGTAAATATTGCCATAAATAAATTCATATCCAGCAACGACAAAGGCAAGAAAAAAAGTATTAGAATATTCCTCACTATAGAGCATGCTGTCTCGCATCATGCCTGAAATATCATAAGCACCAGCTCCCATGGAAGATGCGGTAATGGAAAATTCATCAGCATGATTCATTTCCAATTCCCGATGTGTAGCTAAGCCTACATGCCCACCTTGCGAATAGCCCAGCAGGAAAAGTTGTTCATTTAATAGGACACTATTATTCCCACAAAACACTTTGGATGCTCGTAGCATATCCACTACAGCAGTAGCTTCCGATTTAGCGTGAATGTAAGGATGAGGATGATTTTTGGGGGTTGCTCCATAACCGAGGTAATCAGGTAGGGCAGTAACATAACCGATTGCTCCGAAAGGTACACCGACAAAATGTTGTTGAATTTTAGCATTCAAATCCGAAAGGGTACTGTCATATTCCAATGTACCATGATTGTAGTTCAATAAAGGAAAATCACAGCCTTCCTGAACAGGAATAGTGACCAATCCTGATGCAGGAATCAGATTTTCTCCTTTGCCGTCTAGTGTCCAGTATTCCACTCTGTGAATCTCCACATCATAACTGACAGGAAATAGTATTTCGGGTAAACCATAAAAATTATAAACTTCCAAAATAGCGTCTTTACTTAGTTCCAAAATCAGCGAATCCTTTATTAATTCGCCTCTTTCCTGGGCATTGGTAGTGATAGTTAAAAAACATAGAAACGCTATGACTACAGGGTAGATTTTTTTCATAAGAGTAATTTTAGAGGTAAAAAATGTTTTAACGCTCCAAAGATTTAGCTTTTCAAAAAGGGAAGTGGTGACATTTATCTATTTTTAATATGATAAATATCAGGTAGCTTGATTGTGAATTAATTTATTTTAGGGTAACATAGGGTTTAAGACCTCTGTTTTCTGAACCAAAAACTGTTGCCAACTTTCCAAGGCTTTTCCTCTAGTAACTCGTGGCATTTTACTCTGTCCCGCAGCATTGCTATGCTTTTCCAACCATTCATAAAAATAGGTAATCGGAACAATCTCTAAATCCATGGACAAAGCAGTTTCCCGTTCTGCTTTATAATCATCGTTCAAGGCTTTTAGATGGGTATCAATTAAATTTTTCACTACTTCTCCGTCTACATTTTCATTCAGACCTATAAACCAATGATGTTTAAAATAATTATCCTTTCGCATCGGCGCAATCGTAAATTCGGTGATGGCAATATCCAAGGCTTCTTCCGTCCGACTGATAGCAGCTATCATGTTATCTCCCGTCAGATGTTCGGTACAAAGATTTAAGTAGTATTTGGTTCTTCCAGCTATGGTAATCCTACCTTTTTCAACATCTGTAAAACGAACCGTATCGCCCAGTAAATATCGCCAAGCACCCGAACAAGTAGAGATAATGACCGCATAGTCTATCCCTTCTTTTACTTCAGCAACGGTGTAAGCTCTTGGTTTTCCCCTTAAATTGCCTTCGTCATCAAAATTGGCAGTATTAAAAGGAACAAATTCAAAAAAGATACCACCATCCAAGAGTAACTGTAAATCTGATTGATTCGGGTCATCTTGGTAGGCAATCATCCCTTCTGACGCCATGTAGGTATTTATATTGGTGATTGGATGTCCGACTAATGCCTCAATCGTTTTTTGATAAGGTTTATAATCGACGCCACCAGAAATAAAAATACCTAAATTTGGCCAAATTTCATTTAGGGTATCCAATTGGTTGTCTTTTAAAATGCGCTCCATCGTTATTTGCACCCAATGCGGAATACCGATGATTAGTCCTACATCCCAGTTCGCAGCGGCAGCAGCTATAAAATCAGTTCGCATATTAAATTCCGTAATCGTCGTGATTTTATCTCCAGGGCGATAAAATCCTTTTGTCCAAAAGGGACGTTTTCGAGCATTAATACCACTTAGATAACCTTCAAAATGCCCATGCACTTTATCCATTCGACTCGTTCCGCCAATACCTAACCAAGATTTGGTATAAATATTTTCGGCGGGATGAAAAGCAGGGATATTGGTAAACAACCGCAAAGCTGCTTGCCGTAGCATTTTAAACATGGTGTGGCTAATCGGAATTCGCTTAGAGGTAGCATTAGACGTACCAGAACTTAAAGCAAAATATTTGACTTTTCTTGGCCAAGTTACATTCGATTCCCCTGCTAAGGTCCGATGCCACCATTGGTCATATAGCTGATTATAATCATGGAAAGGAACGACTTGTTGGTAGGTCTCTATAAAATTAGGCTGTTTGCTTATTTTTTTAAAGTTATAGTATTTCCCAAACTCGGTAGCCTTTGCTTTTTTTAGCAATCTGGACAAGACCTTTTGTTGTTGTTGCAAAGGCGTTCCTTTGGGCTGCGTCCATTTTTCTGCTACTCCTAAACTAAATTCAATTAATTTCCCAGCATTCATATTTTGTTGATTTTTAGTCAATTATACAAAATGACCATGCTGTAATATTCCTATAAATAATAATACTTAAAGGTGACTTTTATCATCGGAGTAGGTGATAATTGTTACGCCTATACTGCTAATTTGACTATAAGAAAAAATAGATTACTCACTACCCCCAAACAAAGTTTTAGAAACCATCCGTAAACGCTTGATGACATCTGGTGCACCAAACCCCGCTAATGCTGCCAGTCCTATCCAGAACAAGTTGGAAGCATCTCCAACCTCAATGTTTAATAAATTAACCTGTGCTAGAAGAATGACCAAAGCGCCCAAAATGAATGCCTCTAAAGGTCGAAAAACATACCAGGGCCACCAAATTATGGCATTCAAATCTTTTTCATAACAAGCTCTATCCACAAAACGATAAATGGTTCGCAACTGAACACCAATCATAGCTGCCAAACTACCCAGTAATAAAGTCCACAAATAGGATGGAGTGGAGGTACTTTGGTTGGTTTTAAAAGCTAGTTCATCTATTGCTCCTTTATAAGTTGCATAGCCTAAACTATCGGCAGCGTATAAATTCAATAAATTTACTTTTGCTTCATCATCAATCTGCTTGATAGCTAATATTTGTTGTTTTTCTTCCTGATACCAAAACCAGGTAGGGCTGGTTTCCAAATCATACTCGTAGCGGTTTTCCCAGTTAACCGTTTCTTGAAACTCGAAAGATTCTATTTTTTGATAGACCGAAGCAAAACACCAGATGATGATCCCTGTCGTTAAAATAATTAAAACACTTAAGCTGATGACCTCCTTGGGGATAAGTCGTACTGGTGGTTTATCTTTTTTAGTTGGAATTGATGTTGCCATTTTTAACTGTTTAAATGAGGGGTTACAAGATACCTTATCATTTGGCAAGTTCTCCCTAATCGGAGACAACTGGGCTGACTTCTGTCAGTCCGATAAGGTGACTTTTATTGGGTATAGTGGCTTAACAATTCATCGCCTTCAACCGCTGCCCATCCAAAACAGTAATTACCCCATCTGTAATATCAATATACCCATCCTCTTTAAATTCGGTCAACATTCTAATCACACTTTCTTTTGCAGTACCGACAATACGGGCGAGATCATCACGCAGAATTATAATCTGAGTTTGACCAGCTTTTTTTTGTTGTTCATTCATGGAAAGAACTGCATTAGCCACTCGTTTTCTCACAGAACTATATGCTAGATTTAATAATTGTTCTTCTTTATCAATAACATTATTAGCAAGCATTTTAATCAAGCGAGCTGACACATCTCTGTTCTTTAAAAATAATTGTAAGAAATCTCCTTTCGGGATTAGACTTAATTCTGTACCATCCTTCATAGCAACAGCCCCATTGGTGTAATTCTCTTCTGCAATTAAAGCCGTATATCCTATAAAAGCACCTTTCTCTAATACCCTAATTATCAATTCTTTACCATACTCATTAGTCTTGGTGAGTTTTATTTTTCCGCTTTTGATAAAATATAAATATTTTGGGGAATCACCTTCAAAGAAAATGACTTCCTTGCCTTTAAAAGTTTTTGTTTTTCGGTCATTAGATAGTTTTTTTAAGTCCTCATAACCTTTAGCCTCATCAATAAATCGACTTAAACCTGTTTCTGTACCATCAAAAACCTTTTTTAAACGCTCACTTTTCTTTAAACGAGTTTCGATGACTTGTAATAATTCATCTTTATAAAAAGGTTTGGTGATATAATCATCCGCCCCTAAATTCATGCCTCGTCGAAAATCGTTTTTGTCTGCCTTAGCAGTTAGAAAAACAAAAGGAATATCCGCTGTTTCCTGTTTTTTACTTAAAATATTGAGTACTCCGAATCCATCCAGTTTAGGCATCATTACATCGCATAAAATTATGTCTGGAGGAGCATCCAATGCTTTTCTAGCACCAATAGCACCATCTTTGGCAGTATCTACCTGATAACCAGATAATTCAAGTATTTCTGCTAATGTTTCCCTTACCTCTTCATTGTCTTCGATAACTAATATTTTTTTCATTTTACATTTTAGTTAATTATAGGTTTGTTAGATAGTCCAAATTTTTGCCTTTTATTCATTGGCTTCACAAAGTACCGAAAAGTTCATTTTTTAGTTAGTGACATTTGTCACTCCTCTTAATGATAAATTTCACCCTTGCCCTATGATAATTCTCACCGACTCAGGCTTTAAACTAAATTAATTTGCGTTATATTTTAAAGGATATTTTTTCAACATTCACACATTTCCCTATGAGAGCTTTAACTATTGAGGTAAAAGATAGCGACCTTATATTAAAAAACTTACTGGATAATGGCGCTTTATTATTAGATGTTCGTACCAATCACGAATTTGCTGGATTCCATCTACCAAAAGCATATAACATTCGCCCGGAAGAATTATCGAGGCAAATAAATCGCATCAAAAATTGGAAAAAACCAATAATTGTTTACAGTACTTATGGCTTGCGCAGTAGGTTGGCACATCATATTTTAGAAGGTTATGGAATTGAGGTATATGATGCTAATTCTCAATTAAGGGTGATGTCGCTATTGCAAGAATTTAATCAACCCAAATAAGCTATCGTTTTTGCCTGGTACCGTATTAAAATAAAAATAAATGACCCAAACCATTAGTTTTTCTAAAGTTTTAGTTGCCTTGGACTGTACGGAACAGGATAATCATCTATTGAAACACACTTGGTCATTAATGAATGTTTTTGATTTTGCAAGCATTCATTTTTTATATATTCTTCCCGAATTCAAATCTAAAAGTTCTTTATCATTAGATTTTTCTGCGGATGAACTACAATTTAGTAAGCAGGAAGCCTGTCAGTTGTTGGCAAAGGAAATTCAACCTTTTTTTGATTATAAAAAGGAGTTAAAAATTTCATTAAATGTTGAGCATGGAGACCCACAATATATTTTAAAAGAAAGTATCGAAAAATACGGTATCGATTTAATGATAGTTGGTAAAAAAGAATTGGAAAAGGGGAGTGGTGTCGTTGCTCGAAGAATTGCAAGGAAGATTAATGCTTCGGTTTGGTTTATTACCTCAAAAGCAAATATCGATATTGAACAAATTCTGGTGCCGATAGATTTTTCAGATAATGCCTACCGAGCTTTACAATTTGGGTTACATTTTAAAGAGAAAAAAGAGACTATAGAAATTATTCTCCTTCACTTGATAGATTTTCCATCTGCTGCCTTTTCCATTGAAAAAGATAGGGAGGACTTAACGAAAATTTTAAAAGACCATGCGCAGGAGGGGTATGAGGCATTTATGCAAAAACATCAATTGCATGCTCCCGATTTCCGCTTTGAAATTTATTTAAAAGATGCTTCCTGTACTTCTAAATACATCCGAAATGTCGCTCATCAAAATGAGGCAGACCTGATTATCATGGGCGTAAAAGGAGATACCAATTCAGCCGACTTTGATATGGGCAGTATCGCAGAAAAAATGGTTACTTTAGAAGAAGAAATTCCAGTGTTAATTGTACGTTAGCAGAGATAAGCATTTGCAGAATAATTGAATTAAAAAAATTAAAAATGGATGTATTAACACCTGTTTCTACCATAATGACCTCTATAACTATTTTTAAAATCAACGCTGCCAAAGAATTAAATCATCTTCCAATGGCACAGCTATATCTTCATAATGAGGGATAATTCGAGCCGTATAGTCATCCGCAGGTCTAGTTGTGAGGACTTCCGCGTGAAATAAGGTTTTTTTGCCCTTTTGAGAATTGGCATCTGGATTTAGGTGTATTCTTTCAGGTATTCCTCCATTAGTACCATCTGCATATAATTCGATAAGCACCCTATTTGGGTCAATGCCATTGAGCCAAATAGGCACCTGAAATAAATAGCCGTTTTCCATAATTTTGACCTGAACAGCTCCGAAAGTTATTTTGCCCCATTTACTTTTAAGGTCTTGATGAGCTTTTACTATTCTTGTTCCCAACAATCCTTTTTCGGCAGCCCGTTTTAGATAATTGGTAGCCGCAGGCAAATAATAGGTTTCTGTGTATTCTCGCACCGTTCTATTAGTAGAAAAACGGGGTGTCAACGTAGCCATACTCTTCCGTATTCGTTCTATCCATTGTTCGGGTAATCCACTTTTATTGCGCGTATAAAATTCAGGAATGACCTCTTGTTCTAATATATCATATAAAGCCGTTGCTTCTGTAGCATCCCAAGCAGCATCATTTCCATGTTCCTGCATATCTCCTAATGCCCAACCCACTTCTGGACTATATGCTTCTGCCCACCAGCCATCTAATTCCGACAAATTGATGCCACCATTGACCAATACTTTCATACCACTTGTTCCAGAGGCTTCCCAAGGGCGTCTTGGTGTATTCAACCATACATCAACTCCTTGCACGAGATTTTCAGCCAGCGACATATCATAATCACTTAAAAAAACAACATGATGGTATAAGTTATGCTGCTGTATAAATTGTATCCATTGCCGAATTAAGGACACTCCTGATGCATCATAAGGAGGTGCTTTTCCAGCAATCACTAATTGCACAGGTTGTTCGGAATTTGTTAGTAAGCGGATTAATCTTTGCGGGTCATGTAATAACAAATTCGGTCTTTTATAGGGAACAAAACGACGGGCAAATCCCAAAGTTAAAGTATTCGGATTAAATACCTGTTTTGCTGTTTGAATCAACTGCTTTGGTTCACCCGAAATCGTTAATTGTCTTTCCAACCTTTTGCGAATATAGTGGATAAGATTATTTCGGGAAGTGCTGCGAAGTTTCCAGATTGTTTTATCTGACAACTCACAAATATCCTGTTCATGCGTTTTTAATTCGCCTCTCCATCGGTCTTTTCCACAGGATGTTGTCCAGATTTCATCTGCCAATTTAGAATCCCAACTGGGCATGTGGACTCCATTAGTGACAAAACCAATAGGCACTTCAATTATCGGATAGCGAGGATAAAGGCCTGCAAAAAGTTGGCGGCTAACTTCTCCATGTAATCGACTTACCCCATTGACTGCACCGCTACCATGTATAGCTAGGTAAGCCATATTAAAATATGCGGAGTAATTGTTTGATTGATGGCGACCAAGTGCCATCAATTCTTCGAACTCAATGCCAAGTTCAGTTGTCGCATATTCCCCAAAAAATTGTTCCATTAAAGAAGGGGAGAAGTGGTCAAATCCAGCGGCCACAGCGGTATGAGTCGTAAATAAATTACCTGCCCGAGTGACGGCTAATGCAACCTCAAAAGAAACGCCTGTTTCTTTTCTAAAATCGTTGGCTCGTTCTAATACCAAAAATGCGGCATGACCTTCATTCAAGTGACAAACTTCTGGTGTAATGCCCAAAGCACGGAGTAATCTCCATCCACCTATTCCCAATACCAATTCTTGTTTGATACGAAGCTCTGAACCGCCGCCATACAATTCATTAGTGATTCCATGATGCTCAGGCAAATTAGCTGCATCGTTGCTATCCAGCAGATACAACTTTACCCTGCCCACCTGAACCTGCCAAGTGCGCAGCCAAACAGGATAGCCAGACACCATTACTTTCACTCTTAACCATTCACCATTTGGTAAACGCAAGGGCGTAATTGGTAACTGCCCAGGGTCATTATAGGAAAATAACACTTGCTGCGTACCGTACTTATCAATTTCTTGCCGAAAATAACCCTGTTGGTAAAGCAAGCCCACCGCAACAACGGGTACTCCCAAGTCGCTAGCAGATTTTAATTGGTCGCCTGCCACATTTCCCAATCCACCAGCATAAATTGGCAAGGCTTCGCTTAGCATAAACTCCATACTGAAATAAGCCACACAGCTAAGTGGGGCGTTTGGATAACGTTGTTGAAACCAAGCGGCTTTTGATAGTGCCTGTTCTTGTAAGTTGACCAGTTTGTTTAATTTCTGAATAAATATTGGGTTTGCCAATTGCTGTACTAACTTATCTCTTGAAACCGTCTGCAAAACCATCCATGGATTATGCGTCAATTCCCATAATTCAGCATCCAGTATTTCCCATAATTCATCGGTGGTATGACTCCAGGACCACCGCATATCAAGGGCAAGTCCAGCCAATTTATCCACTCCTTCGATATCAAAAGGTAAAAAACCGTAAATCAGATTATTGTTAACTATTTGTTTATTCATAATGATTTAGGCTCTTTTTTATAAAATTAATCAGCATTTACTGCTCAAATATCTATTGACTGACTGGAGAAATTAGTGAGTTTCATCAATGACGCTGATGATTTATATCATTACTATTTTCTGTTGCTCAAAAATATTTCTTTTCCATGAGAAATGAAATTATCATCAGTCTTACCTCCGTAGATAGGTTGCACGGGTGCTAAAAGTCATGTCGGGAGGGTGATAAAAATCAGTTCAATAGGTATTGATAATCGACAATTTTGCATCCATTAACACTAAGTTTTCTAAAATGCAATTTTAAACAAGTTGCCTATTATGACAAATGAAAAAAACAATCCTATTTTAATAGAATTAGATGCTGTATTACCTCCTAAAATGGCAAAAAAAGCCGAAACGGTAGGCGTTAAAAAGGTTCAGCTAAATGGGTGGAATATGCTTGCCTTAGCCATCTTGGCGGGTGCATTTATTGCCCTAGGTTCTATTTTTTACACCACCGTTACTGCTGGACTCAAAGCAGTTCTGCCTTATGGAATTATCAAACTGCTTGGCGGTTTAGTATTTTGTTTAGGCTTGATTTTAGTCATCGTAGCAGGTGCAGAATTATTTACGGGCAATGCCTTAATCGTCATGGCGTGGGCAGGTGGAAAAATCAAAACCCGTCAATTATTAAAAAACTGGGGTATTGTTTATTTAGGCAATTTCATAGGTGCTTTAACAACAGTTGTACTCCTGTTTTTTTCCAAACAATATTTCTTCAATCAAGGAAAAATAGGTTTGCATATGTTGGAAATTGCCCAAGCCAAATGCCAACTAGATTTTGTGCAAGCGATGTTTTTAGGTATCCTTTGTAATGCCTTAGTTTGTTTAGCAGTTTGGTTGTGTTTTAGTGCAAGAACGACCACCGATAAAATATTGGCTATCCTATTTCCAATTACTGCTTTTGTAGCCGCAGGTTTTGAGCATAGCATCGCCAATATGTATTTTATACCTGCTGGATTGGTGGTAAAAAGTTTTGCTGCACCCGAATTTTGGGAGTTGATTGGTAGTTCTGCCGCTGATTTTGCTAACCTAACTTGGAGCAATTTTTTTGTCAAAAATCTATTGCCCGTTACCATTGGTAATATCATCGGTGGTGGCTTTTTAGTAGGCATCGTTTATTGGTTCATTTATCGAAGAACTCTTTAATTATTAGTTGATTGATTATTCATTATATATCCTGCACATCCAATATTTGAAGTTTGCACAACTTTCTAAATTGTGTCCTAATTAATATAAAATCATGTCAAAAAATTTAAGCTTACTCTCTGGTAGAAAAGGCATTAAAGATAACCTTTTTGAAAAATTATCGGCAAGTGACCTCAGCCCTGAAACGCTCAAAGTTTTAGCCAAGGAATATTTGATTGGCGAAGCCAATTTAATGGGAACGGCTTCTTTTTACGATTTTTTAAAAAAGGAAAATGACGCCAAAAAAGTCCACGTTTGTAATGGAACAGCTTGTCTATTGGCAGGCACACAAGAACAGGTAAAAGTAGATTTAGGGACACAATTTAAACCAGAAGAAATTGGCGAAATCTGTTGTTTAGGGCGATGTCACGAAAATGCCGCTTTTCAATTAGATGGTAAAAATTATTCTGGTATAAACGGGCAGGATTTACAAACTGTTTTAGCGCATAAATCATTGGATACCAAGGATGAATATTACGTCGAATCTGTTAGCAAGGAAGCCGTTTTAATTCAACCCTTCTCAGGGGTAGCTCAATATTATGACTTATTTACAGAACTATACACCAAACCCAAAGCAACCATTTTAACGGAAATTATTAACGCCAATCTAAGAGGTAGAGGAGGGGCAGGATTCCCCATTGGTTTAAAAATAGAAGCCTGCAAAAAAGCACTAGGTCATCAAAAATATATCGTCTGCAATGCCGATGAAGGTGACCCTGGTTCTTATACCGACCGCTATTTATTAGAACACCAACCTCATGCTGTTTTGTTCGGTATGTTGGTTTGTGGTTACTTAGTTGGGGCAGATACGGGCATCTTATACATCCGAGCAGAATACCCCGAATCGGTAGACAAAATTCAGCAAGCTATTTTTGAATTTGAAGCATGGAGTGAATTGCATCCTTTTGATTTTTCTTTTAAAATTATCAAAGGGGCTGGTGCATATATCTGTGGCGAAGAAACTGCTTTATTAGCTTCCATCGAGGGACAAAGACCCGAAGTACGCATCCGTCCACCTTACCCGACGGAAGAAGGCTTATTTGGCTACCCAACGTTGGTTAATAATGTAGAAACCCTAGCTAATTTGCACTTCATTTTAGAAAAAGGCGCTACTTTGTATCAAACTTTAGGCACTAAAAAATCCACAGGTACTAAGTTAATTTGCCTTGACAGTTTTTTTAATCGACCTGGTGTATATGAAGTGGAATTTGGAATGCCCCTTTCTGATATTATCCAGCAACTCGGGCAGGGTTTTAAACATCCCGTGAAAGCTTTGCATATTGGTGGTCCATTAGGAGGGGTTGTTCCCGAATCTAAATGGCAAGATTTGACTTTAGATTTTGAATCTTTTTATCAATCAGGATTTCATTTAGGGCATGCCAGTATCCTATCTATTCCAGAACAATTTCCGATGATAAAATACCTGGAACATTTATTTGAATTTACCGCAAATGAATCTTGTGGAAAATGTTTCCCTTGTCGCTTAGGTTCGCAGCGAGGCAAAGAAATGATGCAGCAAGCACAAGCCAAAAAATATAAAATAAATCGAATTTTATTAGACGATTTATTGATGACTTTGGAAGAAGGGTCGCTTTGTGGTTTAGGTGGGGCTTTACCGATACCCGTTCGGAATATTCTAGACTATTTTTCGGAAGAACTAACTACTTATTTTAAGCAACATTGATAGTAACCTCTACTGAAAATTTTATAAAAAATGAAAAATAAAGCCTACATCAATAACCGTGCATTTCCCATTCAAAAAGGAGAAACCATCCTGCAATTCCTGCGCAGGCATCAGGGAGAAAATGCTGTCCCAACTCTTTGTGACGCCCCCAATCTTTCCGCAGGAGGGTCGTGCCGAGTATGCAGCGTAGAAGTAGCAAAAGAAGGAAATGGTTCGTCAAAAATAGTTGCATCTTGCCATACTCTCGTTCAAGCAGGAGATACTATTTTGCCCTATTCTGAAAAGGTAAATCGACTCCGAAAAAATATTATTGAATTGGTAATAACTGACCATCCATTGGACTGTTTGACCTGCGAGGTGAACGGCAATTGCCAGCTACAAACAGTGGCTGGACAGGTCGGTATTACAGGGGTTCGTTATCCAAAAGGTAAAACCCATTTAGAACAAGAAAAAGACGGGTCACATGCCTTTTTAACCACCGATTTATCCAAGTGCATCAATTGCAATTTATGTGTACGAGCCTGTGATGAAGTACAAGGAGAATTTGTATTAAGTATGCATGGTAGAGGTTTTGATACCCGAATTATCAAGGGGATGGACACCACTTTTGCCGATTCGCCTTGTGTGGCCTGTGGTGCTTGTGTGCAAGCTTGTCCGACCTCGGCGATTTCCGATATTTTTCATTCTAAATCGGCGCAAGCGGAAAAAACAGTTCGTACCATTTGCACCTATTGTGGCGTTGGTTGCAACCTAGATGTAGCCATAAAAGGCGATAAAATCCACAGCATTACCGCCCCTTATGATGCCGTAGCCAATCAAGGACATGCTTGTTTAAAAGGGCGATATGCCTTCCAATTTTATAAACATCCTGACCGTTTACAATCTCCTTTAATTCGAAAAAGTGGCAAATTGACTAAGGCTACTTGGGCCGAAGCTTACGATTATATTGCTGAAAAATTAACGACTATCAAAGCGCAAAACGGAGCTGATGCTATTGCAGGAATTTCCTCTGCCCGCTGTACGAATGAAGAAAATTATTTGATGCAAAAATTCATTCGAGCGGTAGTCGGCACCAATAATATTGATGGTTGTGCAAGGATTTGCCACGCACCAACTGCAACGGGCATGCAACGAGCTTTTGGCACCGGTGCAGCCACGAATTCTATCAAAGATATTCAAGTGACCGATTGTATATTGATCGTTGGTGCAAATCCAACTAGTGCCCATCCTGTAACGGGCGCAAAAATCAAGCAAGCTGCCATTCAAGGCACACCTTTGATAGTTATTGACCCTCGAAAAACAGACTTGGCGAAGTATGCCACTTATCATCTGGCATTGAGACCAGGCACAAATGTAGCGGTCTTAAATATGATGCTGTACTACCTGATTACAGAAGGTTTGGTGGATGAAAATTTTATAAAAAACCGATGTGAAGGTTTTGCCGATTTTAAACAACAAATTTTAAAAATTAATGTCCCTGCGATGGAAGCCTTGTCGGGAGTAGATAGGGAATTGGTCAAAAAAGCAACCATCGCTTACGGTTCAGCCAAAGTAGCGATGAGTTTCCACGGTTTGGGGGTAACCGAACATTTGCAAGGCACTTTTGCGGTGATGTTGGTAGCCGATTTAGCAATGGTCACAGGAAACATTGGAAAACCTGGTGCTGGCATGAATCCTTTACGTGGACAAAACAATGTGCAAGGCGCAGCAGACATGGGCGTTCAACCCAACCAAGGGGCAGGTTATTTTGATATGAACGTTTTGGAAAATCGGGAATATTACGAAGGATTTTATGGGGTAGCTATGCCAAGTGGAAAAGGTTTAACCATTCCAAGAATGTTTGAAGCGGCTTTAGCAGGCGATCTAAAAGCCCTATGGATAATGGGGGAAGATGTCGTACAAACCGAACCGAATTCTCAAAAAATCCGAAAAGCCTTAGAACAATTAGATTTATTAGTGGTGCAGGAATTATTCCTTTCTGCCACGGCGGAATATGCCGATGTGGTCTTGCCGGGGTCTTCTTTTTTTGAAAAAAATGGCACTTTTACCAATGGCGAAAGACGGATTCAAAAAGTCAATCAAGTGGTGCCACCTCTAGCAGGAACAAAGCCCGACGGTCAAATTGTGGTAGACATAATGAACCGAATGGGCTATGAACAACCAGATTATCATCCCGATTGGGTTTTGGCAGAAATTGCCCAAGTAGTCCCATTTTTCGCAGGCGCCACTTGGGAAAATTTAGGCAAAAATGGCAAACAATGGCCCGTACAAACAGATGGTACAGATACCCAAATTTTACACCAAACCAGTTTTAAAAGAGGCAAAGGAAAAATCCATTATATCGACTTCCAGGAAAGCCCAGAAATCATGGATAATAGGGACTTATTTCCACTGATTTTAACTACTAATCGTTCTTTGGTGCATTATAATAGTGGCAGTATGACTCGGCGAACTAGAGATACCTTAATTGCTGGCGAAGATGTTTTGTTGATGAATGCCGAAGATGCGGACAAACGGCAAATTAAAGATGGGGAAATGGTAGAAATATGTTCTGCCAGAGGATGTACCCAAATTCGAGTTGAGATTTCAGATATGGTTAAAACAGGGGTGCTTAGTACCACTTTCCATTTTCCCGAAATTTTGATTAATAAAATTACCAGCGATGTATTAGATTCAGAGGCAGATTGTCCTGAGTATAAGGTGGTCGCAGTAGATGTTCGGAAAGTGTAGCCCACTTTAAACCTTATCTTATCTCTGACAATACATAAAAAGCGTATTATTTTTTAGAGAAAATCAGGAAAAAAAGAAGACAGCACAATACGTGTACATATTACTTAACATAACGAAAGTTATGAGAAAAATTGTATTGTCCTGAAAACGGTTGACACAACCTAGCGTAAAGTTATGAAAATCAACAAGAAATGTAATGGGACGGTCAACCCAAAAACTGGAAAACAATACAGCTATATTGTCCTGAAAACGGTTGACACAAATTATATTGTCTTTTTCTTAAAATCAGTTACCACAAGATCCACAAGTATCACCATGGGCAGCATGTAACTCCCATTGGCTAACTGGAATCACAATAGATTCTACAATATTTGGATTATAAGGAGAGGTATGGCAAATAGTAATGAAGCCATCTCCATCCAAATCTGGGCAACTACAAGCTTCACTTTGTGGATTTGGAATACAGCCAACCCTATCATTTGGATCATGAGCATTATGGTTTAAAGGAAAATTGCTATAATACCCATCTCCATCGGTATCAATACCAATACAATCACCTGAATAGGGATCAGGATCACAGGCATCTAAAGGATTGCTATCCGTCATAGGATGAAAAACACCATCCTTTCCATTTTCTAGGTGATCGGAATATCCATCTCCATCACTATCACTATTAACATTGAAAGGATTCACGTCATAAATATCAACTACCCCATCATCATCGTCATCTAAATCAATATAATTGATATAACCATCCCCATCAAAATCGCAAGTTGGATGTACTTTATTAGGATCACAACGATCAACGGGGTTACTTTCTCCCTGAACCAATTCTCCATCTTGGTTATTATCTTCCTGTCCATCATTGAATCCGTCGCCGTCTGTATCTGGATTTAAGGGGTCCGTTTCTCCCTGATCTACCTGTCGATTCAAATTAGCATCTTCCATTCCATCAGGAAGTAAATCATTATCCGTATCTTCTGCAAGTGGATTAGTATCTATACCAATATCATACCTTCCATCTCCTCTAGTTTCAAAATCATCAGTCAAACCATCGCCATCACTATCACTAGATTTATTAAAAGGATGAACATCATTGACGTCTTTTACGCCATCATTATCATCATCTTGGTCAATGCTATTGATTATTCCATCGTTATCAAAATCGCAGGTTGCATCTCGATTACCAAAGAAACACGGATTCGTACTCGTTTTATTTGTTAATTCTGGTAATTCTTCATCTACTATAAAATTTACATAAAGATTATCGTTTGCAGGTGTTGCCAAAGTAACATTAAAAGCCAATTTACTTTTATCATTATTAGGCCCTTGAAAAATAGATCGTCCATCAAGGTCTAAATCTGTATTTAAATAACCAGTAGCTATAAAATTATCAAGAGATTGATTATTATCTTCTTCTACAATAATATCCAAAAACAAATCGAAGATATCATTACCTGGTCCCTGAAAAACGACCTTCCTATCTCCATTCATATCGCCAGACCACATGGCTCTTTCTCCTAAACGATTATTTATCGCAAAATTTCCATAGACTAGTGTCGCATCGTCAATAAAGTCAATAAGGGTAGGACTTGGAGATAAAAAATAACTATTACGAGTAATAATTCCTAAATGATTTCTATGTCTGACTGCTACATGATAGTTTCCACTAGGCGTCTGGAAAAATTTTAAAGCCCCTCCATCTAAATCAACTACATCCCCATCTCTTTGCAAAATTCCCGACCGTGTAGCAATAATGCTATCTTTTTGGATATCAGATCGTATCTCTATTAATACCCAATCCACCATTGCATTATTTCCTGTAATCGCTAAAATGTCGGAGTCAATACGCTCATTCCCTCCTTCTCCTACTTGATGTAAGTGTGGAATGTCTGAATAGGGTTCTTGAAAAGGAATAAACCCTTTCGTTCTTAAATCATCCCGCATCAAGCCATTTTCATCTCCGTCAATTAGTGCGCCCTGCAATTTTATTCGAATATTCAAAGATATGCCAAAACATCTTGACCCAAAAACAGGTTCACATGGATCAATTGGGTTGGATTCTCCTAAATCTAAAACTCCATCATAATTAATATCTTCCACTCCATCCTCATAAGTATCTCCATCTGAATCCCGATTTAGCGGATTCGTTTCTGTAATTTCCGTAATTCCATTTTGATTCGCATCCTCTACTCCATCAGGTATATTATCTCCATCTGAATCTGGATTCAAATAATCCGTTTCGTAAGTATCAGGAAAACCATTAAAATTTTTATCTTCGAATTTATCAAAAATTCCATCACCATCACTATCTACATCAAGAAAATTAAGTACACCATCTCCATCATCATCAACATCAGGTTCTGTATTAGTTGAACCAAAAGTCCCATCCAAAACCGAACTATTATAGGCACTCTTGTTGGCATCATTACTATCTTCTGGTTTTCCATCGTCTAAGCTACCATCTGCTTCGGTTGTAATCCCACGGCCTTGACTAATTTTATCATCTAATCCATCCTTATTTTCATCTAAAATGTCATCCAAAAGCCCATTTTTATCTTTGTCTAATTTCCTGTTTCCTGTTTCTAGAATATCAAAAATGCCATCATCATCCGCATCAATATCCAAGCTATTCATAAGCCCATCTTTGTCTTCATCCGCATTTATATAAGGAGTCCCATCCCCATCTATATCCTCTGGGCGACCATCATCCTTAAGCCCATCATCTTCCGTAAGGATTAAAGGATTTTGGGCATATTCATCGTTAAATCCATCATTATCTACATCTGTAAATTCGTCGGCGTCAATGACCCCATTTCCGTCGGTATCTACTCCTCCAATTTCAATTAAATCGGGTATACCATCATTATCACTATCTAAGTCTAGATAATTGGCAATACCATCTTCATCCAAATCAGGATTAGCACTTGGATCCCCACTTAAAATACTACCTTCTCTCGCTAAAAGTAAGGGATTAAACGCATCCTCTACAATTAACAGTCCGTCATCATCTGGATCATATTCATCTACAAAACCATCGCCATCGCCATCTAATAAGGAAGTTGGATCTGCTGGATTGGGATAGTCGTACTTGCCATCTCCATTTACATCCACTCCTCCAGCCTCTATTAAATCGGGTATACCATCATTATCACTATCCAAATCTTGGTAATTTGGAATACCATCTTGGTCTTGATCCCACGTTTCATCGGTATAATCCCTTTGTATGGAAGCGAACTCACTTGCATCAAGATCATTGGTATCATATCCATCAGCAAATCCATCTTGGTCTTTATCCCAGTCTGTTTCCCCTATGTCATCTACTTGTCCATCCCCATTGGCATCTATTCCTCCAATTTCGATTAAGTCAGGAATTCCATCATTATCACTATCTAAATCCAAATGATTTGGAATGCCGTCTCCATCGGTGTCATTAGTGGTTTCTACCACATCAGGAATTCCATCATTATCGTCATCTAAGTCAATTGCATCAGGTGCATAATCTCTATCTCCACTTTGAAATTTATATAAATAAATGGTTTGAATCTTAGTGGTTACATTACCACAGTTATCTATTAAATGCCAATTTCTAAGGATATAACCACTACAACCATCCTGAAAAGTTAAATCATCTTTATAGGTAGCTGCTATATTTGAAGAACAATTATCCGTTTCATCCGTGACATTTCCAGTCAGAGATACATCATTAATATCTTCAGAACAAAGGATAGAAAGATTGCTAGGTACTGTAAAATCAGGAGCGACCGTATCCAATAAAGTCAGTTGCTGTGTAAAGGAAGTGAAATTACCGCATTCATCGATAGAAGACCAAACTCTAGTCATTATGGTATCCGTCATACAATCAAAACTCCCTAGGTCTTCTACAAGGCTGACAAAAACAGTATTATCACAGTTATCTACCGCAATAATCTCCGTTCCTATATCAAGCGCTTCTGGTATATTTCCACAATCCACTACCCTATCAAAAGGAATACTGCCTTCTACGACCATATAGCCAATTGCTTCCGACCCATGTACCCCGTCTAAATAGTTCCATTCTTGAATAAATACTTGGAAACTATTTTGGTTAACTTGAACCACTCGAACGGTTGCTGGTGCGGGATCGCCATTACTTAGATTGCCTAAAATCACGACGGGATTATGATACCTATGTTTAAGGTCAATTGTTTTTAAACTATTATTCAAAACAACCTTACCTACTTCTCCGAATACTTCTCCATTATTATTTTTAATATCACCAGGTTCTCCATAAACCAATAAACCTGCTGTTTCTAGACCATGACTGACTTCATCATCTTGAGATTTTTCTTCTTGCACCCATCCAGTTATGCCGTCCGTACTTATGCTATCATGTCTAAAAGTGCCAGGATCTTTTTCATTAAAAGATTGTAGATTTCCGAATAATAAAGGAGCTTGAGTATAGGATTGAAGAAAATCTACTTTCGTAGAAGCACTTGATATGATTGCTTTCTGAATTTCCATCATCACGTCCTCGGATTGTACGCCTTCTTCCATAGCAATCCAAGCAACTTTTTCTTCTGCATGGACATTATCTGCCATTTCTTCTTCCTGTAAATGCAATTGAAATTGGGAGGTAGAAACATTTCTCAATTTAGGCGTAACTGCTTGAAAATCATTATTGGAAATCACCTGTGTTAGTACAACAGGGCGTGAAGAAAATTGAATAGGGAATCTTATGGTTTTCCAGTATTGCGTTACATTTTCCATAACACCTGCTACTACTTTCTTGCCATTGGGTAAAGTGTAAATTCTAAAAATATCAGGTGCAGTTTCATCTAAAATAGTCAACGTTTGTTGGTCAGATACATAATTTCCACAATAATCAATTCCTGTCCAAGTTCTGGTCAATATGTAATTGTTAATCGCACAACTGTCAATACCCAATGTCGATTATTCCTCTAAGCCTATCGTTACCGATTGGCAGTTCTCCCAAGCCTGAACCAATGGAGGATTTGGAATTTCATCATCACAATGTAAAGTGATATTTTCTGGAATATTTAATAAATCTGGTGCTTTTAGATCTGATAAATCTAATACGGCTGTAGCCGTATCACAACAGGCAGAATTTTGATTACAAACCACATACACAAATTGATCAGAACCACAAAAAGTCGAGTTAGGCCTGTAAATGAACTCTCCGTCTTGATCTAAATCAAGCGTTCCATTCGCTGGATTCAAATGAATATAAAAAGTAGGATTCACTAAGTTTTCATCATTATCGGCTACATTATCCGCATAAATAAATCCCGGACAAGCTGTTGGAAATAAATCGTCCTTTAAAATAGGTTTGGTAGATAATCCTTTTGAAACTACATTAGAATAAACCCAATTGCAAGGCTTTTGTCGAGACTTTCTTCTATATTCAGTAGCCGTTTCAATAATTGGAGGGGCATAGTTAAACGTGATGGCTTTATTAATTTCTTCCCAATTAGACCATACTCCTGAACTTAGCAATGTACGCGTTTCCCATTGATATTCCACCGTTCCATAATTCCCTCCAGCAGGGAAGACTATATTTGATAATAAGCTGGGAATTTCAGCATCACATACAATTTCGCTTCCACTAATTTCTCCGCCATCCGTGAAATTATCAACGATGGTCACCGTACTATTATCGACTGCTGAACAAAAGAATTGCGTGACATTGAGTTGTACATTCTTTACTCCCGGTGAAGTATAGTTTATCGTATGTGGTCCTTTTCCAGTTTTAGTTCGAGGAGAAGCACCTTCGCCAAAATCCCAATTATATCTTTCCCAAATTGCTGAATCGGCCGCAACAAAAGTAATCGTTTCGCCAAGGCAAACATCCGTAGCACTTTCTGAAATTTTAGCAAGTGGGGAACTCGGTTCAGATAAGGTAACTACTCCATGGTTAATAGGACAATCTCCATTATTATAACGAATCCAAATATCATAATTATCATTTCTTAAGGCAGAAAAGTATTGCTGGTTGACATTCCCCCAAGAAACTCCACCATTAATACTAATCTGAAAATCGGAGTTACTTGGATTATAAGGATTAATATCTATGCTACCATTCGCATTGAAAGAGAAACAATTAGTTGGATCGGTTGCTATGATATTGCTGATGGATAGATTAGGTCGAATTTTTAATATTTTAGTATCTTCCTGTATGCAACCATCTAAATTTGTCGTTAAACGGATGGTAATAGTTGAGATCGCTGTCTCATCAGGCACCTGAAATGAAACTTTATGTGGACCAGGGCCTGTTGCTGTTGAAAGACTAGCATAATCCCCAAAATCCCAAGTGTATTGGACCGCAATTCCTATATTTTTTGCCCTAAAATCGTAAATATTATCTTCACATACGAATCCATTAGCTCCAACTGGAAATTCTTCAATCTCTGCTAGTGGAATCTGTTTTACAGTCTTAACGATAATATTAGAGTTAATCCAAGTCAAACAAGGATACCTTCTAGCAGATCTTTTATAATAGGTGGTTTGAGACAGATAATCGGGATTATAATTAACGGCATTTTCGCCCTCTATATCTTCCCAATTTTGACCATTATCGATACTTTTTTGCCATTGATACTGCAATAGTCCATCCACTCCACCTAATCCAAGTGTTACGCTAGTAATTTCGCCTGGGTCAAATCCTCCACAACTTACCTCTTCTCCACTAATAGTACCTGCACTAGTCACATTATAAATGACTTCTTTTTTAACGGTATTGGAATAGATAAACTCACTACAGGTTGACCGTTTGGCTCCTCTTCTAAACCATGTCGATTCCGTAATCGTAGGAGGATCATAAACCTCAAATATTGCTCCGAAAATAGTTGTCCAAGTACTATCATCTTGGCTTTTCTGCCAAATATATTCTATTACTCCCCCATTTCCACCCGTAGGTAAGATAATACCAGAAATTATTCCTGGATCATAACTCGTACAATTTTCCTCTGCTCCTCCAATTGCTCCTGCATCGGTGTAATTTATACAATCATTCACTTCAATCCAGCCGCTAAATTCAGAAGTTTCTACAAAATCAGTACAATTTGAGTCAGTACATTTAGTAAGGGTCATACTAATATGTTGCCCCCCTACAATCGTTTCTTCTGGTTTAAATACACCGAGGTATTGACTCATTCCATTACCATTATGCGTTATTTTTTCCGCATGAACAAAGGTATGTCCTTCGCCATGTCCACTAGGGTCGAGCGCATTATTATTAAAAAATTCTATTCGATAAAATCCTAAAGGAACATCTACTCCTAAATCATATTCAATGGAATCTCCATTTATGATAAAAGAAGCAGTTTCGGGATAATTCAAATAATTATTAGCGCCATTATCGGTATCGTTTACATCATTTAAAGTCACGCCATCTCCATTTGCACCATTTGCCAAATCAATTCCAATGCCTCCATTATAATAAATTTGGTTTTTCAAAATTACATTTTGATTACTTTCCTCCTTAATAATTTCAATTCCAGCACCGATATTGTTTGCAATGGCATTGGCTTCGCCATTCTCCACACCTCCAATTAAATTCTCCTTAGCATATTCTATAAATATTCCTCTAAATCCATTACCTAATGTTTCGCTTCCACCGTAGCCCGTACCGATTTTATTACCTTGAATAATAATTCCAGAAGCCATATTCCCACTATTTATTCCATCTATTTCAATTCCATCATTCCCATTAGCAGCTATTATATTTGATAAAATGGAAGTATTAGTCGCTTGCCCATTGTCCACTCCATTTGTTCCATTACCCATGTCTTCCTTACCAGTTGGACTAGTGCCTATAAAATTATTTTGCAGGAGGTTACTATCAGAAACAGTACTCCCATTATTTTCTATATAAATACCATTTTTAGTATTTCCAGATATAATATTCCTATCCTCCAACAACACCCCTCCTATCATATTATTATTACCTCCAATAATGCTTATTCCTGTGGAATTAGGCAGAAGGGTTGTACCATTTATATGGATGCCAATAAAATTTCCAGCAATGGTATTATGATTACTTTCCAAGGCAATTCCTGCAGCAGTAGGAGCACCCGTATGCCCATTAATGGCTAATCCTTTGATAACGGTATTATCGGCAATGGTATGAAATATGCCTTTTACACCAGCCATATTTGTTCCATTGACTCCAATTTTCAAATTAGCTACACTTCCCATAGTAGCTGTACTAGATCCTGATTGGGAAAATCCATCAATAAAAACCCCTTCTGTTATGGTTGGTAAATCATGGAATGGCTGAATAATATGTGGACCTGAACCTGGAATATTAAAAGTAATAGTATCATATCCCGCTAAGGCATTGGCCTCTTCCATTGCCGCCCTTAAAGAACAATTGCATTCCCCATCATCGCAAATACCATCGCCTGGATTGGTATCCGCACCATCCGTGATTACATTAACTTCCAATCCTTCAACATGGTTAATTTCGGCTGTAATCGTTATATTTTCTACGCTTGAGCAACCGTTGCTATTTGAAATCGTGACTGCATAAGTTCCTGCTCTTAAGTCTGTTCTATCTCCATTATTTCTAGCAATATCTTCAATTTGATTCTCTGTTAATGCTTTTTCAAAATAATATCTAAAATCGTCTATTAAGCCAACATAATTATTACCACAACTACCCGTGGCACAGCCACTATAATCGTCTCCAATTCCTCCATTACTACCATGAGAGAGTACCGTTTGAAAAGTAGCTGTATCTCTTGAACTTGACACCCCGTCTAGGTATAAAGACATTTCCCCATTATTATAAATTAATGCCACATGGTGCCAAGCTCCATCATTTGGATAGGTATGTGCCCCAGGGTTGGTCTCCGAACTAGCTCCTCCTGTTCGAACAGCGGCCTCTAAGCTATTCCCATTTAGTTGAACAACAATTCCATTGGTGCCCCCCCCTTCTTCAAACAGCATTTTCCTACCTGTAAGATTAGCAGGTTTTATCCAGAACATGACCGATAATTGATTGAATGGAACTTCCATAAAACCTCCATCTATACTGTAACGCACACTATTAGAACCATCTAATTCTAGTGCATTATTTCCTTCTACCGCGTCGGTAGAAAAACCTAGTGTACCTGTAATCCCATTATTATGATGGTTATATCCTGAAATATCATCGGTATTATTTTCAAAGGTGTAGTGTGCATCTGGATATACGTCACTCCAAATATAACTATGTGGGGTATAAGCACTATTTACCATTAAATCAACGGATCCTCCATTAGTACAACTTACGGGCGTAGCAGAAAAATCAATGGATGTAAAACCACATTCAGGATCTGCACAATCTGTTAGACCATCACCATCATCATCTAGTCCGTTGTCACAAATTTCTTCGATACAAGAAATTGAATAAGATACACCATCAATCTCCAAATCATCATCGGAGCTTGTCTTTCCCCTAAGTCGGATGTATCGAGTAGCCGAATTAGTCGTAATGGTAGTAGAAATGAAGGAGGATTTTTGACTGGTTACAGGTTCAATTGGCTGCTGTGTAAAGGTGATATTATCTGTCGATTCTTCAATCACCATATCAGCTGTTTCAGTATTTGAATAAGAACTCTTTCGTCTCCAAACTATGGTATAGGTTTCGCCAGCAGCAAGCGTATGTCCTAAGTCCAAAGTCAACCGATCTCCTGTATCATAAATCTGAGCATAAGATCCATCAAGCGTTCCTATCGCATTAGAGGCATTCCCTACTCCTGTTTCGTATGCTACTGCTACCGCATATTCAGTACTTGAACCACCACAATCGGGGTCAAGACAATCTACTAATCCATCTAAATCATCATCTATATTATTATCACAAATTTCTGCTTGCCCAATTGGGAACACATGAAATGTAGTGGAACAAATCTCTGGGTCATTTTGTCCTGCTCTTGGATTTTCGCAATCTGAATCCGTATTATTATAAGCGATAGATACACAAATTCGATAGGCTGTATTAGGATTTACATCAAAATATTGCAGCCCAAGACTCGTACCATTTATATCCTGCCCAACAAAAGTTGCGACAACGTTTGTGCTAATCTCTGTTACCGAGTAGATCAGCATTCCATCTGTACATAATTGATTTTGTACAATAAGATTCTTTACCCCAATTCGACTGTGGTCTTCAGAATTATAGGTGACACATAATTCGTAAGATTGATTATTATTATTAAAAAGATCATACGGAGTTAAATCAAAATAATCGGTTGGTACACATTCTCCAGCTGGAATTTCACTATTAATATCTGTTACCGCTTCTGTTTCAGAAGGGTGAATCTGTAATCCACAATTGGTTATATCTTCTAATTTGCAAGGACTACATTCTTCATCAATTCTTCCATCTCCATCATCATCAATGCCATTGCCACAAGTTTCTTCAATGCTGCAGGTTTTTGTAAATTCAAGCGACCATCGATTCAAACTTCCGCCTGATTGAGCGTAATCGTCCGAAATAGAAAGCACCCAAACACCTTGCATGTTTTCTCCATTAAAATCGCTTAAATTCCCTGATGGCCTATACTTATTCCCATTAATAGGAGGACAAGGGTAAGCACTAGACGCTGCATCATCATCAAAGCCCATATAAATATCATTTTCACTATTACATGGTTTTTCTATTAGCGTTACTGTTGTTCCAGAAGGGCTGGTCAAGGTTAGCGTTAAATCGTCAATTTGAGAATGGGAAATACTTAAATCGCTCAAATTCAAGTCTTGTATGGTTTCTGATTCTGTTACATTTAGTGTAGAAGTATAAGTTCCCGTATTAGCCGAAGAAATGTTAACAGGAATATTGGTACTACCATAAAGAGAAACCGAACAATCTGGGTCATCACAATCTACTAAACCATCTCCATCATCGTCAATTCCATTGAAACATATTTCAATGGTTTGTGGGCAATTAATCGGACCAGTTAAATCCCACATATAATTGGATACTGAAACGATATTGCCATAAAAATTACCATTTTGTTTTGAAAATCTTTGCAGGTTTTCAAGTCTCAATCCCCCACCCCATATTTCTCCATTCACGTCCACACCAATCTGCATTTCTCTTGGTAAGTCACTTCTGAGCAAGGTATAACTGGATGTTTCAATGGTGTATTTAAAATAAATACTTTGATTATTACCTGCACCTAAAGCACCGTAAATTACGGTATTTCCATTTTCTCCAGTGGCAATCATATCTCCCCATGAAGAATTATATTGGATAGGAATATTTAGGTTCTGTGCATTTCCAGTAACAGAAAGCCCGTCTGCTGATACAGGAATACGATAGACTTTTGGGTACCAGGAGTTCCCATCATCTTCAGACCCCATATAAATGTAGCCATCATAATAAGCTCCACCTCCACTTGTGAAAGACTCATTGGAACCAATTTGCCCGCTTAGATTCACTAATTGTCCATGCGTATCAGTTATTGGATTCCAATAATAAATGTTTTTTCCTCTCCCGTAATAAACAATTCCAGCATCTGGATTGGCAGCTAGCGCATTCAAGTTGGAACTCGTATAAGGAGAAGTAGTAGCTACCTGAGTTGCTCCTGTATTAATATTATATTCTAAGATTTGTCCATTATCTCTGGCAATATAAATCACCGTTTCTGCACAACCACAATCCGAATCATTCATATCAATAGCACCATCCCCATCATCATCTATACCATTGCTACAGTTCTCCGTATTGGAACATTCTAGGATATTTATTTCAGCAGCAGACGCCCAAGGATTTCCATTGGTTTCAGCCGTAGCTCTCAGTCTTACATATTGACCAGAAGTTGTCTGAAAGGATATTTCTTTTTCTGAATTATCGGAATAAGTCCAAGTGTCTGATACCAAAGATGTTCCCCAAGAATTTCCATCTGTACTTACATAAATTTCGAAATCCGAAATTCGACCGTTCGCCCCTCCATCTTGTCTTGGTAAATATCGAAGACCAGCAATCGTATAAGTTGCCCCCAAATCAATCTGAATTTCATGAGGCATTGGGTCATTTCCAGTACTCCATTCTGTATGCCAAAAAGTATTAATATTTCCATCAAAAGCTTTAGTCGCTGCATTATTATCGCCAGTCGTTTCTTCACTATCTACATAATGTAAAGACCAACCAGTTTGAGGGATTACCCCTAAATTAGTGCAACAATCAGGATCAGCTCCATCTACCAAACCATCGTTGTCATCATCTACACCGTTATTACAAATTTCGATTAAACCAAAGCCAAAGTCGATATCATTTCGAGTAGCTGAAAGGGTAAAAATTTCTGAATCACTATCTCGATTACCATCTAAATCTTTTGTGCAACGATATTCAGAAGTAGGAGGCGTAATTTTTACAATATAGTCATCATTAACCAAGTTATTAAATTGATATAATCCTGTATTATCAGTTGTTTCTTTTCCTAAGAGATTCCCAAATTTATCATACAATTCTACTACTGCGCCACTTAATCCTGTCTCCCCATTATCTTGATTTCCATTATGATTTTCATCAAACCAAACCAAGTCACCAATAGAAGCAGTCGGTAAATTAGCATCACAAAAATTAAGCGCAGTTAAAGAACCCGAACCAGGAAAAGAAACTTCCATTTTACGGATTCCAGTAGTCTGCATAGCTATTTTTTGATAACTATTATCGCCGTAAGCAATAATAGGGTACTCATTTAGTAATACATTAGCCCCATTATAAACCTTAACTCTGCCGCCAGTTTCTCCATAATCCACATCCACAATTTCTACAGAAGCAATGTCCGTATCGTTATCAAATTCAAAAATTAATGTTCCGCCGCCGCCATTATCATCTGGAGAACTACTATTATTATCTTCTGAAATAATTAAAGCTTTTCCAAAAAATTCGGTATTTGCTCCAGGTCGTCCAGATTCACCGCCAATACCTTTTCCTAGTCCTCCAAAGGTTTCATTTTTGGTACCTAAATCAAAATCCCCGCCCGTTGGGTTTTCAGAATCAAAAATCATGGGTGCGTGATTAGCAAGGTCATTTGAGCTAATATGAACACCCCAAGCTGCCCAGTATTCATAAGGCACATCTCCAGCTAAAACAGGCTGTCCTAGCGCATCAATATCGAAATTAATATTAGGAATACCTGATCCGCTACAAGGACAGTCAGTATCGTAATTATCTACTAAATTATCACAATCATCATCTAATCCATTGCCACAAATATCGCATCCTTCAACAGCTACTATATTCGAGTTTTCCCAAACTACACAAGGGTTTCTTCGAGCTTGTCGTCGAAATTCCGAGTTTTTTACTACCGAGCCTAGTTGATAATTTTCCCCATTTTCACCAATAACAGTTTGCCATTCTGACCAGTTTCCGCCACAAAAAGTTCTTTCTTGCCAGCGATATTCAATCGCTCCAGTTCCTCCAGTTGGTTGACTATTGCTGTTGATTATTATATTTTCGCAAGCTGCCCCAATCAAATTAATAGTCCCTAAACTACTAAATCCATTACAGTTAAAAGGGCTACAATTAGCAGTGGATATTTTAAAAACTTGGTAAACATTGGCATATTTTAATTCTACCGTAATAGAATCTAGGATTGGCGCACTGTTTGGCAAAGTATATTCAAGCGTCTCGGTTTGTCCATTTTTTATTCCCTCTCCTAGCGTTTCAAAATTAATATTCCAAAACCCATTACTACTAGGATTTTCGATATTAAAATTATTTCTAGTGCCATTAAAAGTACTGTTGTTAGCAGGGCTTTGAGCCGTTAATAAGTAAGGTAATTCAAAGCGCACATGAGATAAGGCTCGATTGGCATATAAGGTAATATTGAAACTATAAGAAATACTGCCATCTTGGTTGGAGACCAATGAATTAAGTTCTACCTCATAATCCGTATCGCTTACTACCTGACAGACTGCATTAGGTTGACTAGAAGTTAGCTCGTTATTCTTCTCAACTTCCTTAAGAACGGAAAAAATAGCCGATGATAATGAAGAAATATGGAGTTGATAAAAACTTTCACCTTGTTGTTCTTCGGCTATTGGAAGCATTGAATAGGCCTCTGAATTATTACTAATAAACAATATTAAAATAATGGCTAGAAAATTGTAAAAAATTTTCATACGAGAAGACTTTTGATTAGTATATTAATACGATAAGGGATATATCTAGGAGGGAAATAAGGGTTTACTATAGTTGACAGGGGCGTCAATTTATGGATACAGTAGAAGTATTAGCAGTTTGTTCTATAAATAGTAAATTCTAAATCAAACTGCGCTCGTCAAAAAACTCTGTAGACACTGTGTTCTACGTGGTAAAAAAGTTGTAACTTTTTGTAGCCACCAAATTTATTTAGTAGCTTTTTTTCCAAGCAAAAATTAGAATCAGCCAAATAAACGGGGATTGTAATTTAGCGATTACGAAATACATAGAATCTTATTGAACGGTATACTTAGCTATTTAAGTAGCAAAACGGTAAGGATTGTTTTTTAACTCTTTTAACCTAGATGGAGAATAAAAATAATTTTTGAATGCGTAGGAAAAATAAATGTAGCGTAGGGAATAGATAATCGAATGAACTTCTTGTTTAAATAATTGTGTGAATGTGAGCATAATTTTGTAATAGCTTTTAATGATTAATTTTTACTTCTTCTAAAGGAGGGTAGATAATAGGGAAGAATAATCTGAAACAATCAATAATCAAGCCTAAATTTAAAAAGGCTATTTGTTGATATCGCAACTAACACATTAAAAATTAAGAATATCCTTATGAATATTGGTAGTAAAATAAAAAAATTAGCCCTAACAATCATATTAACAGTATTTTTTATAAAAAAATTTAAAACATATTATATTTTAATTTTTTACTATATTTTTTTTTAAAAAGTTACCAAAAGTAATCCTATTTATTTTATTATCATTTGATATCGTCTTTAGCAAATCAATATTTAGGAATCTAAAAGTCAAATCGCAGCTATCTATTCAAACGTTCTAAAAAACAAAAAAGGCAAGCTTCAGAGCCTACCTTTCAAATAATCGTTAAGTAATTTCCAAAAGTACAAAAATCTGCTGGATGGGGATAGTGAACAAAATCAAGTAATCTTTCATCTATCAGTTTTAAATAATGAGCAACAAATAAGGAGAATCAAAAACAATCTTTGAAAATTGAATATCTTTAGGATAATACTTTTAGTTAATTAAAGCTCTTGAGTAGTTTATTCATACTATTTTTGGTATATCAATTAATCTTCCTTGTCGAATTGGAAGAGTAAATATAGGAAGCACTATGGAAAAGAAAATCTAGAATAAGTAGGCCAAAAATCTAGAAATTTTATAATCACGTCTTTTTTTTAGATTCAATAAACATAGGCTACATTTTATGTCTTTTTTTTGTTATATTAAATTTTTTAATCCTGATAATCAGCAAGTTATATTTAATAAATCTTCGGAACATCACTTTTTAAATAACTACAAAAGCATAGCATTTGCACGATTTTACCACTAATTCAAGATTTTTATTCTATTTCCTCGACCTACATTTAATCCAGAATTAAGTTCCTGAATGTGCAATGTTTTAAAGTATATGAATAGGAAGCTACTACCCTACCCGATGCAACTGTTTCCATTAAACAATCAACTAAAACGAAAAGTCATGCTTAAATACCTCTGTTTACCAACATTATTTCTGATACTTCTTATAGCTTGCAAACCCAAAAAGGAAAAACAACCAGCCCCTCTTGCAAGCAGCGAAACGCCTCCTAATATTCTCCTAATTCTAGCAGATGATATGGGTTTTTCTGATATAGGCTGTTATGGTTCTGAAATTGCTACGCCCAATTTGGATAGACTAGCAGCAAATGGTTTACAATTTACTCGATTCTATAATGCCGCTCGGTGCTGTCCTACAAGAGCCTCCTTGCTGACTGGCTTATATCCACATCAAGTTGGCATGGGCGGTATGGTGAGCAATGCCAATCAGACTCGTCCAGCAGGGGCTTATCAAGGTTATTTGCGCCCCGATAGTTGTTCGACCATTGCAGAAGCCTTGAAAACGGTGGGCTACGGTACTTATATGTCTGGCAAATGGCATGTGGGCGAAGCAGCGGCTTATTGGCCTAAAAAACGAGGTTTTGATAAATATTGGGGGCTAATAAGTGGGGCTAGTAGCTATTATGAAATCATTAGCAATCAACCTAGAAAGCGCGTAATGGTGAAAGAAGACCAATTGTGGAAGCCGCCCACTACTGGGTTTTACATGACCGATGCCATTACAGATTATGCTATAGAACAAATGGATTATCATTTAACAACTAAGCCTAATCAGCCCTTTCTTTCCTATGTGGCCTATACGGCACCTCATTGGCCACTTCACGCATTACCAGAAGATATAGCTAAATACAAAGGTAGGTATGATATGGGTTGGGACAGCCTTCGACAACGGCGTTATGAACGGCAAATTGAATTGCAACTCTTTGATAAATTACCCAAATTGGCACCACGACCTTCCTCCATACCAGCATGGGAACGTATTGAAAATAAATCGGAGTGGGCGAAACGCATGGAAGTTTACGCTGCAATGGTTGACTGCTTAGACCAACAAATAGGCAGACTTATTCAGCATTTACAAAATACTGACCAAATTGATAATACGCTTATCTTGTTTTTATCAGATAATGGTGGCTCAGCAGAAAATATCAGTAGTCGAAATCTTAATGATACGACCAAATTGATGGGCGAAAAGGGTTCTTATGCCGCTTATAGAGAACCTTGGGCGTATGTTTCCAATACGCCATTTCGTCAATACAAAGCTTGGGTTCATGAAGGAGGGGCCGCTACTCCTTTCTTAGCACATTATCCAAATGGCAATTTACCAAAAGGTGAAATTATTCACCAGCCAGCTCATATCATTGACCTAATGCCCACTTTTCTGCAACTTGCCCATGCCAAAAAATCACCAAAAAACTTACCTTTAAAAGGCATGGATTTATTATCGCTAGTTCACAAACAGCCTGTAAAAAGAACGCTCTTTTGGGAACACCTTGGTAAAAAAGCGATACTGAAGGGAGATTGGAAATTGGTTGCTGAAAAAGGGCAAAATTGGGAACTCTACAATTTACAATCTGATAGAGGGGAGCTGCGTAATGTAGCCGAAACAGAAGAAGAACAAGTGAAAAAACTAACCACTCAATGGACGAAATGGGCTAATGAAGTGGGCGTTAAATGAATCCATTAGGAACGATGTAAAAATTGTATCTTCATTTTTCATCGTTCCTTATGATGTTATTACTAAAAAAATCAATAGATTTATTGCAGATAACCAGTTATCGAAGATAATTCTAGAGAAATATTGTTATTATCTTATTTTTTGTAATATACGTTCTCTGGCTTTTTTTATGGACGATTTTTCGTCAAAACACTACGTAACGGATTATAAATAAAGTCTACAACTACCCCAAACTTATTTAGGAAAAAAACATCCGTGGAAGTTATCCGTGGGAATCGAATAGGAGTTAATTTTCCACGGATAAAAACTTGTACATTTTATTTTCATATAATTATTAATAATAAAAACATTTGATTAGAAGGGTCAACATATTAAGGATTATAGTTTTGCTATTTGCTATTTTGGTGAGTAGCCTTTGGGGAACAGCCCAGTTCCAACCCTCTTTTCGTAATATTACTAAAAAGGATGGACTATCTCAGTCTTCTGTGTTTTCAATTGCCCAGGATAATAATGGCTTTATGTGGTTTGGAACCAGAGATGGTCTAAATAAATACGATGGCTATCAATTTACTATTTACAATCAGTCAGCGCAACCCAATAGTTTAGTTTCTAATGACATCAGGGTATTGTATTTCGATCAGCAAATGAAAAATTTGTGGATTGGAACGACCGCTGGTCTTTGTCGATTTCGTCCAGAATATGAAGATTTTGTTAATTAGGACTAGCGGGGGCATTCGTACAGAAAGTTACGGTTAGCAATACAATTACATACTATTTCTGATTTTTCTCTTCTTTAACCTGCCTTATATATTTATATAGTGTCGGTTTAGAAATCTTAAACATCTGACAAATTTCCATT
>Ga0075469_10000021_pt1 | contig 51067 bp, 40 predicted proteins | sample DEB08_DNA_13_FD_77577 | JGI IMG/M metagenome (GOLD analysis project Ga0075469, IMG submission 77577) | Aqueous microbial communities from the Delaware River and Bay under freshwater to marine salinity gradient to study organic matter... | ecosystem: Environmental > Aquatic > Marine > Coastal ...
AAGTCTAAAATTAACTTAACGAAATTCTTTCGAATCCTGTTACAGTTAAATCTTTGTCTGTAGCTTGCAAGAATTGTGTAACACTTTTTTTGTTGTCTGTAAACATTGCTTGTTCCATCAAAGTATTTTCTTTAAAGAATTTACCTAATCTTCCTTGAGCAATTTTGTCTGCCATTTCTGCTGGCTTACCTTCTGCGATTGCTAATTCTTTTCCTACTTCTAATTCTCTTGCGATAGTCTCAGCAGATACAGCATCTTTATTCAAAGCAACTGGTGCCATAGAAGCAACTTGCATTGCAACTTGTTTTCCAACTATTGCTACTTCTTCTCCATTTTTATTTAATCCTACGATAGTAGCAATTTGATTTCCTGGATGGTTGTAAGCTACAACACATTCAGCATCTACTATTTTGTAGTCTAATACTAATTTCTCTCCAATTACACCTACTTGCTCAATAATCTTCTCAGCAACAGTTAATTTATCGTCATATTTCAATGCGTTAAATTCTTCTAAGTTAGCTGGGTTGCTATCCATTGCAATCTTAACAAATGATTGAGTCAATTGATTGTACGTATCATTTTTTGCAACAAAATCAGTTTCACAACCTAATACAACCAAGTATCCTCTTGAACCACTTTCGTTTGTATTTGCGATAACTAATCCTTCTCCAGTTTCTCTATCACTTCTCTTAGCAGCAACTTTTTGTCCTTTTTTTCTAAGTACATCAACAGCTACTTCCATATCACCCTCAGCTTCAACTAAAGCTTTTTTACAGTCCATCATTCCTGATCCTGTTTTCTTTCTTAACTCATTTACTTGAGATGCAGTAATCTTCATTTTTTTATTGTATTGAAATATTATAATTATGCTTTTGCAGCAACTTCTTTTCCTTTTGCAGCACTTCTTTCAGCTAAACCTTCTTTAACAGCATCTGCCATTATTCCGATTACTTTAGCGATAGACTTAGATGCATCATCATTTGATGGGATTACAAAATCAACTCCTTTAGGGTTAGAATTTGTATCAACCATTGCAAAAACAGGAATTCCTAATTTTGTTGCTTCAGCAAATGCAATGTTTTCTTTTTTAACATCTACGATAAAGATAGCTGCTGGAGTTCTGTTCATATCAGAAATAGATCCGAATACAGTTTCCAACTTTTCTCTTTGTCTAGATCTTTGTAATCTTTCTCTTTTAGACATAGTATCGATTGTTCCATCTACTAGCATCTTATCGTATGCTTGCATTTTTCTAATCGATTTCTTTACTGTAGAAAAGTTAGTTAACATTCCTCCTAACCATCTTTCAGTTACGAATGGCATGTTAGTTTCTTTGATTATTTCAGCAACTACATGTTTAGCTTGCTTTTTTGTAGCTACAAACAAAATCTTTTTTCCAGATTTTGTAATTTGCTTCATTGCTGCTGCTGCAGTTTCAATCTTTCTAGCAGTTTTGTTAAGATCGATTACGTGTATTCCATTTTTTTCTGAAAAAATGTATGGAGCCATACTTGGGTTCCACTTACTTTTTAAGTGTCCAAAATGTACACCTGCTTCTAATAACTCGTCAAAGTTTGTTCTCATTTTTATTGTTGTTTACATTCTGTTCTCAATCAACATTACTGGTAGCACTGCCCAAAGCAAATAGTCCAATAAGTTTAGATACTAAACAAAATTTTGGTTTGTGTATATTAACGCTTACTAAATTGAAATTTCTTTCTTGCTTTCTTCTGTCCTGGCTTCTTTCTCTCTACCATTCTTGAATCTCTCGTCATTAATCCTTCTGCTCTTAAAGCTGGCTTGTATTCTTCATTTATCTTCACTAAAGCTCTTGAGATTCCTAATCTTATTGCTTCAACTTGACCTGTAAAACCACCACCATCAACATTAATAGTCACATCATATTGACCTAATGTATCAGTAATAATAAAAGCTTGATCTACTTTACCTTGTTGCAATTTAGTTGCAAAGTAATCTTTGTAGTCTTTTTTATTAATTGTTACGTTTCCTTTTCCTTCAGATAAATAAACTCTAGCTATAGAGGTTTTTCTTCTTCCTATTGTATTAATAACTTCCATTCTGTTTTTTGTTATTTAATGTCTTCTAATTTAATTGCTTTTGGCTTTTGAGCTGCATGAGCATGCTCAGTTCCTGCAACAACATATAAGTTGTTTCTGTAAATGTCTCTACCAAGAGTATTCTTTGGCAACATTCCTTTTACAGCTCTTTCTACTAAAGAAATTGGGTTCTTAGCCATAATCTCTCTTGCAGTAGCAGATCTTTGCCCACCAGGATAACCTGTGTATCTAATGTAGGTTTTATTGTCCCACTTAGAACCTGTTAATTCAATCTTTTCAGCATTGATTATGATAACTCTATCACCACAATTAGCATGTGGAGTAAAGTTTGTTTTGTGCTTTCCTCTTACTAGTTTAGCGACATTACTTGCCAGTCTTCCTAGTCTTTGTCCTTCAGCATCAATTACAAACCATTCCGTGTTTGCGTTCTCTTTATTTGCTGATATTGTTTTATAACTTAGTGTATCCACTTGTATATGTATTTAGTATTGTTCTTATTTTATGGACTGCAAAGGTAAAATAATTTTATTTCGGAACAAACTTTGATTAACAATTAATTGTGTAAAATATTATTTGTTTTATCTATATCTGTTTTTGAACTGCAAAATAAATCTTCAATCCCCTCATTTTAAATCATTTAATTCAAAAATTTGTATTTATTAAAACTACCACCTTTTTTATTTTAAAATCACTCTATTCAATTTATCCGAAATAACTTTTTTTAATTCTATGTAGGTAAGTTGAGAAGAAAGTAACTTTTCTACCTCTTCATCATCTGGCCCTGCTTTTAGTTTATTCTGGATATCTTGTATATTTATCTCTACCTTTTTTAATTGCAATGCTAGTACCGAATGTTCCAATGCAAACTTTAAATTCATGTCCTCGGTAGAAACATAAATTTTATGTTTCACTCTCCAATTTTCACTCAACTCATATTTTTGAGAACTTAACGAAACTACATTTTCTACAATTTCTACATCTGGATTAAGCATTAATGACCTTACCTCAATTGGTTTTTCATCATGAACCAATTTGGAATAGTGATCAAATATCTTTTGGTAAACTGATTTCGAAAACTTAATCTCATCATTTTCAAGCGTATGAACTATATAATCAGAAACTGTTATTGTAACTTCCTCTTTCTCCTCCCCTTCGCTTTCTTGAAAAAACACTACTTCTTTCTCACCATAATTCACCAATAATCGAATTAAGTCTTTCTCTAAATATTCTAAATCAGTCTCTCCATATTTACGCTCAGCTTTTGGCTCTTCTTTATATTCAAAAACCTCAACTTCTCCTCGAGAGTAATCATTGCCTCTTCTTTCCGTTTTAAAATTATTACGAAGTATTTTGTTTAGCTCATTATAAAGAGCCTTTTCCGCAATCCCAAATCTACTCGAACACTCAGACATGTAAATTGACCTCTTTACTTCATCAGTAATAACTGAGACAGTAGATAGAATCTCTTTAACCAGCTCTGCTTTTTTAATTGGATCATTTTTGGCATCATCCAACAATAAGTCACTTTTGAATCGAATAAAATCCTTAGAGTTAGTAGAAATAAAATCATCTATTTCAGGCTTACTCATTTTTTTGGCAAATGAATCTGGATCTTCACCATCTGGAAACAAAACAACTTTTACATTCAACCCCTCTTTTAGAATCATGTCGATTCCCCTGAAGGAAGCTTTGATTCCTGCTACATCTCCATCAAACAAAATAGTAATGTTTGGTGTGTATCTTTTTATAAGCTTTATTTGATCAGCTGTAAGCGAAGTTCCCGAAGAACTAACTACATTTTCGATTCCTCTTTGATGCATTGAAATTACATCTGTATATCCCTCAACCAATAAACAGTTATCTAATTTTACTATGTCTTTTTTAGCAAAATAAAGTCCGTAAAGCACTTTACTTTTATTATATAATTCTGTTTCGGGAGAGTTGAAATATTTAGCTGTTTTCTTGTCGTTAGTAAGTATTCTTCCTCCAAAAGCAATTACTCTTCCTGTAATATTATGGATAGGAAACATGACACGACCTTTAAAAAAATCGAATCTTTTGCTTGGTTCACCTTTAGTTAAACCTGCTTTTAATAAATACTCCTCTTTATATCCTTCTTTAATTGCTGAAGAAGTAAAACTATCCCATTTACTGGGGTTATATCCTAAATGAAACTTCTCTATTGTCTCAATAGAGTATCCTCTTTCTTTAAAATATGATAAGGCTATGGATTTTCCTTCATCCGAATTTAATAATTGATTGGAGAAGAATTTTTGAGCATAAGAGTTTACAATTTGTAATGATTCTCGGCTGGACTGAGCTTGCATTTGCTCAGGAGATTGCTCTTTTTCTTCAATCTCAATATTATATTTATTAGCCAAATACCTTAATGCCTCAGGATAAGTCATTTGCTCATGATCCATCATGAAATTGACTGAATTCCCTGCTTTTCCACAACCAAAGCATTTATAAATACCTTTTGTTGATGACACAGTAAATGATGGAGACTTTTCATCATGAAAAGGACAATTACCAATTAAGTTTACACCACGTTTTTTTAACGTAACGTAATCGCCAACTACCTCCTCTACTCGAGCAGAATCAAAAATGGACGCTATGGTATCTTGTGAAATCATGTTTTTAAGGGTTACAAAGATAACTATTATTAGGAGATAATTAATTGTAATAAAACTAAGAGTATAACTTCCTAAAAAGGAGCATAAAGAATTAAACTCATATCACTTTGAGATTTCTAAAAGAAATGATTTGCTTACTTTTAGGTTTAAAGAACTAATACAATGAAAAAACACCTATCTACTTTGTTACCAATATTGGTGATTGCAGTAATGGGAGCAATTTTTCATTGGGAGTACCTCAACACTTATCCAAGCAATACTCATGCTTGGGCACAAGCAGATAGATTTGCAATTACCAAAGGATTTGTGAGAAATGATCTTAACTTTTTTGAGCCAGAAACATACATTTTAAATCCTCAATTTCCCGGGAATTGGAGTAAACCTCAAGAAAAAAGTATCACCTCTGTAGATTTTCCTATTCACGATTACATTCCAGCTCTTATTATGAAAATAAGTGGTAATGAACAGCCATGGATATCACGCTTGTATAACTTGCTCTATAGCTTTATTGGGTTGTTTGCCTTGTTCAAAATGAGCACTCTTTTTATTCGAAACACAGCTTTTTCTTTCTTGATAGTTGTTATTGCAGCCACTTCTCCTGTTTTTGTATTCTACCAAGCTAGTTTCATACCCACAATACCATCATTGGCAAACGCTATATTGGCGATTTACTTATACTTTCTGTATTTAAAATTTGGAGAGATAAAACACTTTGGATGGAGTATATTATTAATCACTCTTGCAGCTTTAAGCCGAACAACTTTTGTTATTCCTCTTATTGCTATTCTTTGCCATTTCATCTTATTATTATTTAAAAAAAGAGAAAGATTATTAAGCAAAACACTACTCTTTGTACTTTCATTTTCTTCTATTCTTGGTTACTTTTTGTACAACAGTTACCTTAAAGAAAAGTATGGATCCTTATTCTTAGGAAACATAACTCCTCCAGAAAATTTTAGCGCATTTATTGTTGAAATTTCTGAGTCTTGGAAAAACTGGGGGATGGATTATTTCCTGCCCAATCACTATCTAATATTTGCTTTAACACTACTATTAGGCTTACTGTTTTTTATCAAAAAAAGAAATTTTAAACTATCCGAATTAGCCAAATTCACAATTATATTATGGATTGGAAATCTATTGTATTTAGTGGCTATGAGTTATCAATTTATGAATCATGATTATTACTTTCTTGATAGCTTATACTTACCAATAATTTTAAGTCTTATTCTTTTACTTCGCCAAATTCCTTCCTATCATAAGAAGAGTAAAAAAATGATTTTAAATGGATTAGTAGCTTTTTCAAGTATTACTTTATTTCTTAGTGCAGAAACTAAGCAAACTGAAAGACACACGTATAAATTTTGGGATTCATTGCCAAATACTTATAATAATTACAGGAATGGCGAAGATATCTTAGAAAAACTTGGCGCTTCTGAAGATGCTAAAATTTTACTAATTGAGCCTATTGCTCCTAACTATTGCCTTTCGTTATTTAACAGAAAAGGCTATTGCACAATGGCTCCTTGGAAAGAAAGAGTGGAACCAGCTTTGGAGTGGGATGTAGATTATGTTATTTTTCAAAACGAATATTTTTTAACTGATATTTACCCTAAATATCCTGACATCATACATAGATTAAAAAAGAAATATGATAATGGCAGTATCTCAATTTGTAAAATAGAAAGAAACTCTCAAACTCTTGAAGAGTTTTTAGGAATCTCTTTTATTGAACCCGAAATTAAACAAGTATTAAATTTTGAAACTGACTCTTTGTTACCATTGTGGAAGAATATTAATAGAAACAATGCTAAATCGAATTTAGGAGTATTTTCAACAGAAGTAAATTCCTCCATGGAATATGGTCCAGCATATTCTGATACAAACTTTGATTTTTCTAGAAGAGAAGTTGTAATTATGGGGAATGGCTTTCTATATCCAGAGCAAATGAAAGGCGGTAGTTTGATTGTATCTGTTAATAAAAACGGTCGTGATTTATATTACAAAGAAATAGCATTATCTAAAATTACAACTACTAAAAAAGAGTGGCAATCCTTTTATTTTCAGTTTTACATACAACATTTGGATCGAAGAAGCTGTGAAATAAAATTCTTCTTTTATAACCCTAATGGAAGTATTTATTATTTAGATGATTTTAATCTAAGAATTTATAGGGATTTTGGATACTTAGTGAAAAAATAATCTATTTATTAATTCGAGACGTTCTTTTTATCTCTTCAATTAATAACTGTTTAGAATCTTCGTAGCTATCAATTAACAAGAAATTACCTCCACCAACTTCAGCAATTTGTTGCATGCTCTCAGCATCTTCTGGTTTATTTTTAATACCCAACACTGTTAAGCAAATTCCCTTCACATAGTTTTTCTCAACCAACCTATCAAGATTAGTATTCCCTTGATTAAACTTACCATCTGTAGCCATAATCACTTGATTATTTCCACCTTTGATAAAGTGCTTTAAAGCTTGTCTATAAGCCAATTTCATACCATCACCTCCAGCAGTCATTCCTTGAGCTTTTATTCCCTGTATAGTCTTAATCAACAACTCTTTTTCACTTCCAGATGTTGCTTCGATAATTACTTTAGAAAAAGTAGAGTAAGATATCAATGTAACTCTATCTTCATCTCTAAGCTCTTTTACCATCTCTATCAAAGAGGCTTTAAGTAAATCCAGCTTACCATCAGAGTTCATAGAAGTTGATACATCTAATAAAAAAACTATATTATTTGCCTTGTATTTAGGCTCTTTAATATCAGGAACGTGAGTTCTTGGTGTTGTATCTTTTATTGGTTCAAGCACAACAGGTTCTTCAATTAATATTGGTTCCTCATTTACAATAATCGGTTCGTCTATTTTTGGTTCAAGAACTACTACAGGCTCTTCTTTTTCAATTACAATTGGCTCTTCTATTACTAATGGTTCCTCAATAACAATTGGCTCTTCAATAATTGGCTTATTAAGATAAACCAAAATGGAATCATTGTTACGGTTTACATATTTCTGAAATTCTTTGCCATAGTAACCGTCTGCTGTAATTACAAAGTAATACAAACCTATAAGAGATACGGTTTCAACCATACCCACTCTATTTGTTTTTTCTATTTGAGCCACTATTCCATTACTAACGAAAGTAATTGTAGCATCTTTGATTGGCTTTCCTGTTTCGGCATCTAAAACGGTAGCAGTAAAATCAAAAATTGGAGAAGAAACTGGTCCTTTATTTTCAAAACTTGGGCAATCTAGCCCAATTGAATTGTCTATTTCCTTTACATTTCCTTGAATTGTGAATACAAAAGGCTCCAAACTGTTACTTAAGTAAAAAGGGATTTCTATTTTGAATTTACCTGTCTCTTTGGGATTGTATTTTACCCTGATAATCATTACACTATCTGGCTTTACTGTTTTTGTAGAAACTAAAGTTCTTACTTCTCTTCCATGACGGATGCTTAATAAATAGACATCTTTACCAGTAGTATTCCTGAATTTAAGATCTACAGTTCGGTCGTTTCCTGCATAGATATCACCAAAATCATGGTCGATTTTATCGAAGCCAAACTGAGCATTTAGCCCAAAAGACATTAAAATAAATATGAAAAATAAGTAGCGCATAACTCAAAGTTAACTTAAACAGAATAATAATTATTGTTGTTTATCCAATAATTAAGCCAAGATTATACAAATGAAAATGTGTTACACAACTTCTCTTTCGAGCTTTGTAACATCCTTAATTAAGATTCGTTTCCCATCAATTTCAATAATTTGTTCTTTATTAAAATCAGAAATTGTTCTGATGGCAGATTCAGTAGTAACTCCAGCAATATCTCCAATTTCTTTTCTGGTCAACATAGAGTTTAAAACAGAAGTTTGGTCATTAACACCAAATTTGCTTGATAAAAGCAATAAAGCTTCAGCCACTTTTTCTCTAACAGATTTTTGTGCCATGTCAATCACTTGCTTCTCAGCATGACGAAGATCACCTGCAAGCATTTGAATAACTTTCATGGAAAAATCAGGATTTTCCTTTAGCAAGCTAAGAAAAGCATCAGAAGGGATTTGAAACAATCTTGTTTCTTCTACTGCTGTTGCAGAAGCAGAATAACTTTCTCCAGTCAGTAGTGAACGATAACCAATTAAATCACCTGCAGAAGCAAGTCTAGTTATTTGTTCTTTTCCATTAATACCATATTTATGAATTTTTACAACTCCCTTAAACACAACATACAATACTTTTGGATAGGCATCTTCATTAAATAAAGACTCTCCTTTTTTATAAATTTTTTCAATTTCTTGCAAACGCAAAGAAGCGATTTGTTCACGAGATAACTCGCTAAACAAACAGAAATGTGTTTTAGGATTTTTGCTTTTAAATTCTTGCATAATAAAATTACTCTGCAAAAATAGACATATTTTTATTAAAAATACAAAAAAGTGACATAGCTAAATAGATAAAAAAGTTGATAATTTGTTAACATTATGCCGTGACATTAGGATTTATTTATTGTAATTTTGTTGAGAATTATAATTAAAACCTATTATTATGAAAAAAATTTTACTCTCTATTGCTGCAGTTTTCACAGTAGCCTCATTTAATGCCCAGTGCACAGAAATTTTTATTTCTGAGTACGTAGAAGGATGGTCTAACAACAAGGCTATCGAATTGGTAAACCCAACAAGTGCTCCAATCGACTTATCTGCTTATGAATTAAGAAGATATTCAAACGGATCTACTTCAGCTGATGCAACTAAAAAATTAGCTCTTTCTGGAACTATTGCTGCACATGGTACTTTTGTAATTGTAATTGACAAAAGAGATTCTACAGGAACTGGTCAAGAAGCTCCAGTTTGGGATACTCTTCAAAATCAGGCAGATGTATTTCTTTGCCCAGTATACGCTATAAACAATGTTATGTATTTCAATGGAAATGATGCTTTAGCACTTTTCAAAGGAACTGTAGCTATTGATGTATTTGGAAAAGTAGGTGAAGATCCTGGAACTATTAATGGAGTTACTAGTTCTAACAAATCTTACGGATGGCCACTTATTTCTTTATCTGGAGATTCAATAGCTTGGACTAAAGATCACGTACTTATCAGAAAATTTAATGTTACTGAAGGAGATTCTGATGCTTTAAATGCATTTGATCCAAGAGCAGAATGGGATTCTTTATCACCATTAAACTTCTCTAACTTAGGAGAACACTTTTGTAACTGTCCTGGTTTATTATCAATAAGTGAAAACGAAATAACTGAAAAATTCAATGTTTTCCCTAACCCTTCTAGCTTAGGATTAATAACTATCAAAGCATCTAATGTTCCTACAACAATTGAAGTATACTCTATTACAGGAGCTAAAGTAATTGAACAAAATGCTAACTCTACTACAATTAGAATTAGTACTGATGAATTAAACAAAGGGATTTACTTTGTTGCATTAACTTTTGAGAACGGACAAAAGTTGACTAAAAAAATTATCTTAAACTAAAACTTAACCTAATTATTAGAATCAACCTATTATGGTAAGATCGATATCTTTAACAATCCTATTCCTGCTAGCAGGAATAGGATTTTTTGCTCAAAACGGAATTGTAAAAGGAACCGTAACTGATGAATTAACTGGCGAAACCATTATTGGTGCCACAATTAGTTATAGTGGAGGTAACGGAACTATTACAGATATTTATGGTAATTATACTCTTACATTACCGCAAGGTGAACAAACGATTACTTATTCTTTTGTAGGGATGAAACCTAAAACAAGAAAAGTAACTGTTTCAAATCGTCCTCAAATTATTGATGTGAAATTAGCTAACAAAATGATTAATGAAATCGAAATTGTAGCTGATATTGCTAAAGAAAGAGAAACTCCTGTTGCATTTACCAATGTAACTAGAGAAAAACTTAATGAAGAATTAGCTTCTCAGGACCTACCAATGGTTCTTAACTCAACACCAGGAGTTTATGCTACTCAAAGTGGTGGTGGTGATGGTGATGCAAGAATCACAATTAGAGGTTTTAGTCAAAGTAATTTAGCCGTAATGATTGATGGAGTTCCTGTGAACGACATGGAAAACGGATGGGTTTATTGGTCGAATTGGTTTGGTTTAGACATGGTAACTCAAAGCATTCAAGTACAGAGAGGTCTTGGTGTTTCTAAATTGGCTGTTCCTTCTGTTGGTGGTACAATGAATATTTTTACTTCTGGTATAGATTCTAAAAAACAATTAACTGTAAAAATGGAAGCTGGAACAGGAATGTTTCAAAGACAATCATTTAGTTACAACTCAGGTAAAATGAAAAATGGTTTTGGATTTACTGGTGCTTTCTCTCGAAAAAAAGGAGATGGATTTGTAGATGGAACCTACACTGATGGTTACTTTTTCTATGCGAAATTAGAAAAGAAATTTAAAAATCACTTATTGAGCTTGTCTGCTTTTGGAGCACCACAAAGTCATGGCCAACGTTCATTTAAACAACCTATATCATTCTTTAATGTGGAGGATGCAAGAGGATTAGGCGTGTCTCAATCTGCAATTGATCAATATAGTTTAGCTGGAGGTCAAAATCATGGAATTAAATTCAATCAATTTTACGGAGACTACATCAATAATAATGGTGAGCAAACTACTCTTTATGAAAGAGAAAACAAATACTTTAAACCTCAAATAACACTTAGAGATTTTTGGCAAGTAAATGATAAATTCTATTTATCAAACGTAGCTTATCTTTCAGTGGGAAGAGGTGGTGGAACTGGAATGAGAAATTCTTCTAGAGACCCTGTTACTGGAAGATTAAATGCTCAATTTATTTATGACAATAACACTTCAGGAGATTTTGGACCTAATATAGATTCTGATATAAGTCCTACTGAGATATTTGCTAATTCTAATGTTTTTCAAAGTGTTAATAATCACTTTTGGTACGGGCTTTTGTCCACAGCTACTTACATCAAAAATGAAAATGTAACTTACTCTGGAGGAATTGACCTAAGAAGCTACCAAGGAGAACATTTCAGAAAGGTTTACAACCTTTTGGATGCAGATTATGCTAAAGATTTAGGAGGAGATCAAAATGCAAACCAAAGAATTTATCGTGAAGATGATAAATACTTTTACCACGACTTAGGTAAAGTTGTTTGGGGTGGTGGTTTTGGTCAAATGGAATACAAAAAAGATCTTTGGTCAATATTTGCTAGTGGTTCTGTTTCTGTTTCTGGATATCAGGGAGTTGATTATTTCAGAAAGAAAACTGTAACTGTAGATGGTAAGCAATACGAAGTTGGTTATAGTGATACTGTTAGAGTAAATGACAAAACTTATACTCGAGATTCAGAAGAACTTGAACACTACTCTACCGAATGGGTTACTAGACCTGGATTTACGATTAAAACTGGAGCAAATTATATTTTTGATGAATACTCTAATGCCTTTATTAATCTTGGTTACTTATCTAACGTACCTAAATTCAATAACGTAATAGATCAAAACAATGAAGTAGTAAACAACATTGTAAACGAAAAAGTACAAGCTATTGAAGCAGGTTATGCATTCAAGAAAAACAGAATTGCAATAAACGTAAATACTTATGCTACTAATTGGAAAGACAGACCATACACTGTGAGAAGAATTGGTGAAGACAATGAAAGTTTTAGTGCCAATATTCAAATGGATGCTCTTCATATGGGAGCTGAACTTGAAGTTGCCTACAAAATGAGTAGATTTCTTACAATTGAAGGAATGATTTCTTTAGGAGATTGGAGATGGCAAAGTAAAAAAGATAGTATCACATTTCTAGATAATGCTGGAAATACTATTACTGATGCAACTGGAAACATACAATATGCTTCTTTTGATGCAAGAGGAGTTCATGTAGGTGATGCTGCTCAAACTCAGATGGGTGCTAAAGTAAGAGTTAACATCACAAAAAGACTTTACGTTAAATCACAATACACTTGGTTCGACAGAAACTATTCGAATTTTGAACCAGGAGGTTTAACAGGAGAAAACGCAGGAAGAGAATCATGGAGAATGCCTTCTTATGGATTAATGGATTTACATGCTGGATATGGATTCCCTTTAAAGACTATGGGAGAAAAAGGTAGAACACCATACTTAAACTTTAGAGTAAGTGTTCTTAATCTATTAAATGAAATATACATTGCTGATGCACAAAACAATGATAGGTTTACACAATCTTTCAACAACTTTGATGCACAATCAGCTTCTGTATTCTACGGATTAGGGAGAAGATTTAATGTATCTGTTCAATTACAATTTTAAAAAATAATCATGAAAAACAATTTACTAATACTAGTAGCAATTTTATTAAGCTACACTTCATTTTCACAAGCTCCAATACCTTTTTCTTGGACTGTTCCTAACACTACTTTACCAACTGGTGTTACTATGGGAATAACTGCTGGTGGAGCAACATATGCTCCAGGTTTTTATGCCAATAATGGAAATACATCTGCACCAAGTGTAAAACTAAGCGGAACAGGTCATTTTCTTAAAATAAACATAGTAGCAGAAGGTGGAGAAGTATCTTACTATTTAAAAGGACAAGCAATTGGTGCTAGTTACTTAGGAACTCTTAAAGTACTTATGTCAGCTGATGACATTACTTATGATACTGTTAGAACAATAAAAGATGCTCAGTTAAGCGGAACTACTTATACTCAGTTTAAGGACACTTGTAAAACAAGCACTAGGTATATTAAATTTTATTATTTCGATAAAATAAGTGGTTACAATGTATCTATTGACGATATCGATATTGGTTCACCATTGGCAAAGCCAGAGGCAGAAATAAATGCACTTATTGGAACCGATACTATTTTTAGTGGTGGTAAATACTACACTTCTGAAACAGTTGGAAACACAAAGAGAATCAATTTAATAATTGAAAATCAAGGGACAGATAGTACTTTGAAATTAACGAGTGTACTAAGCTCTAACTCAACTGAATTTAGTGTCGTAAGCTCTCCGCTAAGTATAAGTAGCTTATCATCTGATACAATTAAAATTGACTTTACTCCTTCAGCTGCTGGAACAAGAAATTCAACAATAACAATTGCTAATAATGATTCAACAGAAAATCCTTATATCATAGATTTTATTGGGTATGGTAATGGACTTGCTACCGAACCATCTACTCCATCTGCTGCAACTTTCAGCAATATTTCTACTTATAAATATGGAGTGAGTATTACACCAAACACACCATTAGCTGATGAAAGCTATTTAGTTTTATTTAAAAATGGAAGTGCTCCAACTGGAACTCCAGTTGATGGAATGAGTTATACTCCTGGAGATGTAATTGGGAATGCTAAAGTTGCTTATGTTGGTAAGAATTTATCATACTTATCTAAAGAAACATATGCTAACTCAACTTACCATGTTGCAGTATATTCTTACAGTGGAACCGGAACTTTTTCAAATTATAACAGCACAGCAAGAACAGCTAATTTAACTACTCCTGTTACAATGATGGCGAGTAACTATTATAACGGAATAAGTACATCTGCTACTACTTTTGTTTCTGATTTACAAACTAAAATAAACCCTCACACTTTAAGATTTTATGGCGATTTTGATGACACTTACATTGATGAGTTTGCATCAAGAGATACATCAAACGGACAACAGGTAGTAACTTGTGTGTATACTGGTGACGAGTATATTTATACAGCTCCATTTACATTTACTTATATTTCTCGAGAGCACAGTTTTCCACAGAGTTGGATGCCAACTTATGGAGACCAAACTAAGCCAGAGTATAGTGATTATCACAACCTATACCCTACTAACCAGAATAATGCAAATGCAGTAAGAAGTAACAGACCTTTAGGAGAAGTTGTAAATGTTACCTCTACTTTTTTAGATGGAACTTACGGAACTGACGCAAGAGGAAAAGCTGTTTATGAGCCAAGAGATGAGCATAAAGGAAATGCTGCAAGAGCAATCTTTTACATGTGTGCAACATACGAAGGTGTTAGCGGTAATAGCTGGGCATTACCAAACCCTATTGATGCTTTTATCGTTAATTACGAGCAAGAACAAGACGTGTTAAAAAAATGGCACTGGCAAGATCCAGTTGACGAAAAAGAAATGGCTAGAAACGATTATATCGAGTCACTTCAGAATAACCGTAACCCATTTATTGATAGCATGAGCTATGTATGTTATATTGATTTTATGACAATGACTTGGTTACAATCTGCATCTCCATGTTTAACTACACCAGTTAGTCTTGAGGAAATGAGTAATCTTAAACAAGTAAGTTTATATCCTAATCCAGCTAACAATAGCATTAACTTAATATACTCGTTAAACGAGAGTGAAACATTGAATTACAAAATCACAAATTCAATCGGACAGACTGTTGCTTCAAGTTCATTTAATGGATTAACAAGCGATAGTAAATCAATAAAAATTGATCAGTTAAGTTCAGGTATGTACCAAATAAGAATAACTGGAAGTTCATTTAATGAAACGCTTAGTTTTATTAAAAACTAAATTGTTAAAGCTTAATCTTCAAAACTCTCAGCTAATAACTGGGAGTTTTTTTTGGTTAAAACAAACTGACAAACCCAAAGTGAACTTTCCCGTTTTTGATTAGAATAGGATTACCCAGCTGCTTTCCTAGGCCATAAGTTAATGTGAAAATTCCAGCACCAGTCTGAAAATTTACACCTGCTCCAAAACCAAAAGGAGTATCAGTGACAAATTCATCAATCGACTTTTTCTCGTAAAAAGAGGCATCAACAAAACCAAAAACTGCTGAATTTCTATCGAATAAATAACGAAACTCCGAAGTAACAATTGCATAATTAGAAACCAAAAATGACTGCTGATTAAATCCCCTTAGAGTATTTAACCCACCTATTTGGTATAATTCATTATCATAAATAGTTTCTCCAAAAATATTACCCGATTGAACCCCAAATTTTATTGTTGATTTTTTAAACAAGGGAATAAAATAAGAAGCTTTAACATCTGATTTTATTTGAAAAGAGGACATATTGGTTTCATCATCATTACTTCCTGTTGAACTCCCAATAGTTTTATTTCCAGAATTCAATTCAATTTGAGCTGACCATCCTTTTCTTGGATTTAGTCTATAATCCAAATTAGTAAGTTCATAAATCACTCCTAAATAAATAGTTTGTAAAGATTGAAACTCATTAGAATTAGATGATTGAGACAGTAGACTATTTGACTGAATAACATTAGCAAAAACAGAAATTCTTTGTTGATTTTCCAAAAAGAAGGAGAATCCTCCTTTTAAATTAAGATTTGCAAATGTAGTATCTTGCCTAAAGTAGTTTATTGAAGTAATAAGCCCTACTCTACTTCCAAACAAAAAAGGATAATCAACTTCAAAGGCATAATTTTGAGTATTAGCTTTTATCGATTCAAAGTTTAATAATACTTTCTCTCCCCTTTTAAAAGCATTAAGCAAATTAACTTTTACGTCACCTACTACAGTTATTTTTCCCGTATTCTCATCAGGATTTATTCCTAAAATTCCATCAAACCGACTTGCAGATTTATCTTTGACATAAAGAACCAAAGTAGCTTTCCCCTTGGTGAAAAACACTTCTGAACCTCTAATTATTTCTATAAAAGGAATGTTTTGTAGCTTAGAATCTATCTTTCTAATTAGACTTTCATTGTAAGTCTGACCTTTATTAATCCCAATATGTCTAAGTATAAATTGTTTGCTGGTTTTTGAACCTCCTTTAATTACAATACTATCTATAGAAAAATAGTCCCCTAGGTTAGACATTAATTTTCCCGATATTCTTTCTTTGGTTATTCTCAAAGAGTCAAAATAAACCCTTGCAAAAGGATACCCATTATCCTCATAAAACCTTAATTGCTTATCAATACCATCAATTAGTGAATTTGAATTGAATACTTTCCCGGACTCACTAAAAGAAAAATTCTCACTTTGCAAGTTCTTTCCCAAACTCAATTTATCCCAGTTATACTGAGGGCCTTTATATAAAAATAATTTCAAAAAATCATCTCTGTTTTCAAGTGTATCAAGTTTAAACTCGATATATCCTTTAGAGATATACTTTAAATTAACATTTTGAAGATAAATTGATTGTGAAACAGAATCTTTAAAACTCTCAGAAATTATTAATTTATTATTTTCATAAACTTCTAATTTCTCTTGACCCAACAAAGCTTTACTAGCAGTTATTAAAAGAAGAAAAACAAAAAATTTATGAAAATGAAAACGCATAATCTTTAAACTCAAAACAAGTATTAATATTTTTAAATTCTCTATTTAGTTGAAAATATTACAATTAGTATTAAAAAATCTCGTTCATAAATAAATACACCTTTAAAAGCAACCTTACTTCCTCTAGAGAGTATAAATATTATAACTAAGTGAGGTTAATTCAGTTCAAATTGTTGACAACTTGTTTATAATTCAACACAGCTGAATGCCTAACACTAAGTAAATATACCTTTTTTTGTAAGCAACTAAATAACTAAAAATGAAAAATATACTCAAAACAATCATCACGATAGCAGCTGTTGCCCTTTTTGCTACTTCTTGTACTACCTCAAAAAAGCAAAAATGTGATGCTTATGGGAATATTTCAAGTATAGAAAAAACTCAAAACGAAGTAATACTTACTAATTTTACTCTTGAAGCGAAAAGCTAAACGGTAATTGATTCGAATTAATATTACAACACAATCCTATGGATTGTGTTTTTTTTGGTCTTAACTTATTCAAATCCAAAGTAAAGTTTCTTTATATTTGTATTGAACAGGAAACAAAATGAAATGAAACGTTTTATTATCTTATTGATTTCAATCAGTTTTTGGCAAATCTCTTTTGCTCAAATCCCTGCTACCCAAGAAAATAAAGCTGGTTTTCGCTCAGAAGTTTTTGGAGGACTTATTCTCCATACAAATGGTTGGGGAGGAAATTTCACTTATTCAAAATTTAAAACTTATAAGACATATAATCTATTTAGCCTTGATTTTGTAAATATTAAGGATCCTAAGGAATATAGGATTAGATACCAAGTAGCCCCAGGCAGCTTCACTTCTTCATTTAAATATGGAAAGGTTAACTCTTTGTACAACCTTAGATTAAGCTTTGGTAAGCAAAGAATGCTCTATGAAAAACAAAGGGAAAAAGGTGTAGAAATATATTTTGTTTGGAAAGCTGGTTTAAATACTGGTATTGTAAAACCAAAGTATCTTGAAATTCAAAATACTGAAGGAGTAAATACTACTAGCCAAGAAAGATATGACCCAGATATTCATAGTAAATCAAATATTTTTGGAAGAGCTAGTTTAGGCAAAGGACTAGGAGAAAGCAAAATTGCCCTTGGAGGAAATATAAATGCAGGTTTTAAATTTGAAATCGCGCGAGACAGAGAAAACATATTTGCTATTGAAACAGGAATAGTTGTGGATGTTTTCCCTACTGGAGTCCCTATCCTTGCATATGCTGACAAAGAATTATTATTTTACAATTTTTATATCAATATTTTATTTGGTAAAAAGTATTACAACTAAATGGAAGTAAAAGAGAAGACTAAAAAACCTAAGTGGTTAAGAGTTAAATTACCTATCGGTAAGGAATATAAAAAAGTCCGTGATATTGTTGATGACCATGGTCTTCATACAATATGCCAAAGTGGTAACTGCCCAAATATGGGTGAATGTTGGGGAGCTGGAACAGCAACTTTTATGATACTTGGTAACACTTGCACAAGATCTTGCGGATTTTGTAACGTAGCTACTGGTAAACCTGATGAAGTTGATCTTTTTGAACCAGCAAAAATTGCCAAATCTGTTAGTTTAATGGAAGTTAAACACTGTGTTATCACATCTGTAGATAGAGATGATCTAGCAGATGGTGGTGCCGAAATTTGGGCACAAACGGTTAGAGCTATCAGAAGAAAATCTCCAACTACAACAATGGAAACTCTTATTCCTGATTTTATGGGAAAATGGGAGAATCTTCAAAAAATCATTGATGTAGCTCCTGAAATTGTTTCACATAATTTAGAAACAGTTAGAAGATTAACCAAAGAAGTGAGGATTCAAGCAAAATACAACCGTAGTTTAGAATTACTAAGAAGGCTTAAAGAAGGAGGAATGAAAACAAAATCAGGCGTAATGCTTGGTCTTGGTGAATCTGAAGAAGAAGTTTTAGAAACAATGGATGACCTAAGATCAGTGAGTGTTGATGTACTTACTTTAGGTCAGTACCTTCAGCCAACTAAAGAACATTTACCAGTTGAAGAATTTGTAACTCCTGAAAAATTCGCTTTTTATAAAGAGATTGGTCTACAAAAAGGATTCAGATTTGTTGAGAGTGGTCCTTTGGTTCGTTCTTCTTATCATGCCGAAAAACATTTGTTTTAATATAAACCTCTGTAGATATGTATAAATTTTATTTAAAATTTATGTGTTTCTATTTCAAATTTTGTTAATTTTATTTTCGTGAAAATCTATTTATTGTGACTCATGTTTCAAAAAGATAAATTGAACGAACTTTAATACTAAAAAGAGCTCATTAAGAGTAAATTATAAGCCTATGAAAACTACTACTAAATTAATCCTTGGAGGAATGTTACTTTCTGGAATTGGAATTGCTGCTTTTTTCACTAGTGAATTAACCACTAAAGAAACTGCAAAATACCAACCTAGAGAAAATTCTTATGCAAAAGCAAAGACTCCTTCTATGCAAGCAATTGATTTGTATGAAGAAATGAGATTAAACGTAAACACTGGTAAAATAGAACCAAATGATTTTTCTAATGCTTTAAAAGCAATTAGAAACATGAGTAGCTCAAGCAGAAGTTCAGTTCTTACTCTTGTAGATGAAGGACCTGATAATGTTGGTGGTAGAACAAGAGCTATACTAGTCGACAGAAACAACATTAATACTGTTTATGCAGGAAGTGTTGGTGGAGGTTTATTCAAATCTACAAACAGAGGTAATACTTGGAATAGAGTAGCTAACTTTGCTGAAGTTTTATCTGTTTCATCAATTGCTCAAACACCAAATGGAACTATTTATGTGGGTACAGGACACGAAAGAGAAGGTAATGGAATTGCAAGTGGTGGAAGTGGTGGACATAGAGCTAATGGTGTATGGTACACTACTGATGATGGTGCAACATTTACACAATTAAGCCCTCCATCTTCTTGGGGAAATAATTATGTAAATTCAATAGTTGCAGACCCTAATGCTCAAGATAAAATTTATATTGCTGGTAATGGAACAATAAACATTACTGAAGTAGAAAACAAAACAACATTTAATAGAATTAATCTTTTTGCAGGAATTTCTGTTTGGGACATAGCTATATCTAAAGACGGAGGTGTAATTGTTGCTGCAGTAGGAAACAGAACATATGTAAAAGAAGGATCTGGTAGCTTTACTAGAGTTTCTGGAACAGGAGCAAATCAAATTAAAGAATCTGCAACAGGAGCTTCTGTAACTAGAATAGAGTACAGTATTTCTCATGAGAAAAATACGAATGGTAAATATTCTATCTACGCTTCAATGGTTAAATCAGGGAGTATGTTAGGAGGTATTTCTGCATCTCATGATAATGGTCAAACTTGGACTGAAGTTGTGCCAGAAACTCCAAATGGAACTGTTCCTACAACTGTATTGACAACTGATCCATTTGCTAACGGATTACAATACCAAGGAAACTATGACAACATTATTTCAGTTGTTCCAGGAAACACCAAACAATTTATAGTTGGAGGAATCAATTTATTTAAATGGACTGAATCTACAACAGCTGCTCCTTTTGGACAAATGGCTCAGGTTTCTTCTTCACAAGTTGCTCAAACAAATGGATTTTATGTTCATGCAGATAATCATGAAATGGTTTGGGATAACACCAATAGATTATATGTAGGGAATGATGGTGGTGTTGGAATATCTGACAATGCACAAAGTGCTAACATCAGTTATTACCCAGCAAACAGAGGATATAATGTAACTCAGTTTTATGGAATTGCTTATTCTAAATATGGAGATTTAATTGGAGGAGCACAAGATAATGGAACTCAGTACAAAGACGTGAATACCCCTGGGACTTCACCTTTAGAATTTAATAGAGTACAAGGAGGAGATGGATTTGATTGCGAAATATCTCATTTAGATGAAAACGTAATTTTCTCAAGTATTTATACTGGTGCTAACTTCCGCTCTGCTACAAAAGGAACTGGAAGTGGAAGTTTTACATCAGCTGAAATTGATGCTTTAGGTGATAACTTAAAGCCTTTCTATAATGTTACCACTCTTTATGAAAATGGTAATGATGTAAATAGTACTGATTCAGTAATATTTTTAGCAACTGAAAACAAAAGTGCTGGACAAACTATTATGGTGCCAAGTGATAACATGAGTATGTTATTCCCACATGTATTAACTCAAAACATCTCTGCTGTTATTGACACTACAATTATTGGTACAGATACTACTTATACTTATACATCTAGGGACACTATAAAAGTGCAAGATAAAATTCAGACTTTATTCGCATTAGGGCTTCAAGGAAGTGGAGGTGTATGGGTAACAAGAGGAGCTTTAAGATTTGGAGGGTTGCCAGTATGGTGGAAAGTAATGAGCTCTGTAACAGGAAGAGTTACTGAAATGGAATTTTCTCAAGATGGAAATATCTTATATGTTGGTCAATCAGGAGGTAGAGTTACAAGAATAAAAGGATTCAACAATGTTTACTTCGAAGATTCAAAAGGTGATGTTGTAAATTCTATTCCAGATAATGATCAAGCTGCATACGACTATGCGGATGTAAGAAGTGGAGTTTCTCAGTTAGAAGTAACTAATGTATTTAGTGGGAACTACATTGCTGGACTAGGAGTTGACCCTAACGACCCTGAACATGTTGTTGTAACAACAGGTGGATATAATGCTTCTTCAAACATTTTTAAATCTACTACTGCGGCCAGTACTACTGGAGCTTCATCTTTCTCTTCCATAAGAGGGAACTTGCCAGCAATGCCAGTATTTGATGCAATAATTGATTTTCAAGATGCGAACAAGATAGTTGCAGGTACTGAATTTGGTGCTTGGATATCAACTAACGGTGGAGCAACTTGGACAGGTCAGAATGATGAAATGGGAATGGTTCCTGTATATGATGTACAACAGCAACACAGACCTTGGTCAGAATGTTTTAACTCAGGTATGATTTACTTTGGTACTCACGGAAGAGGAATTTGGAGTTCATCTGATTTATTAGGTTCAAGAGAAATCGAAAAAGAAGAAGTTGCACAAGTACAAGCAATTAATCTTTACCCTAACCCAGCAGTTAATTTCACAAATGTTAATTTCGAATTAGCTAACACGTCTGATGTATCTGTTTCGATTTACAGCATGAGTGGAAAATTAATCTCATCTGAAACTTTAAATAACAAAGCAGAAGGAGAAGTTAACTACAGAGTTAATACGGAAAACTTAACAACTGGAGTTTATTTTGTAAGCATACAAGCTGAAGGAATGAAATTTAAAACTGCTAAGTTTATCAAGCAATAATTAAAGCTAAAATAGTATCAAAAGCTGCTTCTTTCGAAGCAGCTTTTTTTTTGCCCTAACCCAAATAAATAATTGTAAAGATTAATAAACTTATTCTTAATTTTACATAACAACATAATCGTAAAAATGAAAAAAATAAAAGTAGCTATAAACGGATTTGGAAGAATTGGTAGATCAACAGCTAAATTAATGTTAAACAATAACGCTATAGAGCTAGTGGCAATTAATGATTTATCAGACAATGAAACCTTAGCTCATTTATTTAAATACGATTCTGTTCATGGAAAGTACAAAGGTGAAGTAAGCTCAGATGAAAAGTCTATTACTATTAATGGAAATAGAATAAGTGTAACTGCAAAGAGAGACCCTGAGAACCTTCCTTGGAAAGATTTGGATGTAGATATAGTAATAGAATCTACAGGACATTTTAGGACTCCAGAATTAGCTGGCAAGCACATCACAGCCGGAGCTAAAAAAGTAATACTTTCAGCTCCAGCAAAATCAGGAGATATAAAAACTATAGTGTTAGGAGTTAACGATCACAAATTAGATGGAACTGAAACAATTATTTCTAATGCATCATGCACGACAAACTGTGCAGCACCAATGATTAAAGTTATTGATGAGCTTTGTGGAATAGAAAATGGTTTCTTATCTACTATTCATTCCTACACCAGTGTTCAAAATCTTCATGATGGACCACATAAAGACATTAGGAGAGGCCGTGCAGCCACTTTATCTATAATTCCTACAACTACTGGGGCAGCAACTGCTGTAACGCAAATTTTCACCCATTTAGAAGGGAAAATAATAGGAAGCGCGAATAGAGTTCCAGTACCAGATGGTTCTTTAACAGAATTAACTTTAAACATTAAAAATCCTAAATCGATTGAAGAGATAAATACAGCCTTTAAAAAAGCGAGTAAAGGAGATATGAAACATATTTTGGAGTATAACGAAGACCCTATAGTTTCAGTAGATATCCTAAGAAACGAAAACTCATGTATTTTTGACTCAACACTTACTCAAGTGCTAGACAATTCAGTTAAAATTTGTGGTTGGTACGATAATGAAATTGGTTACTCTAGTAGGTTGGTGGACTTGGTTTTGCTTGTTTCAAAACAATAAATCACCTCCTACCCTTACGAGATGCTATTTGAGGATTATACTTAGTAATCTCCATCTCAAGTTGACTCGACAACTCTTCAATTCTCTCAAGTGCTCGTACTTTCCCTGAATACTTTTCAATAATAAGCTTTTTACTATGCTTAGCATTTAACAATACAACCTGAAATTCTTTTTCTGTACTTGATGTCTTTCTGTTTCCTCTACTAAAAGTTGAAGAAGTCATATTTGCAGAAAGTAATGATATATGAATATATGAATCTAAAGGAAAATTCTTTTTTGGTAAATCCTGATGATTTATAGTTCTTTTTTCTAGATCGATTTTATTTGTTGTTTTACTAAAACTAACGTACGAAAAAACAATAACTAGCAGTAATCCTAATAGTGGAATATTAAACATTGTTAATAATGAAGTAGCCAAAAATATAAGCCCAACAAAACGAGTTGTTTTTGGAAAATTAAACTCTTGTTTTAATCGAATCATTATTAAATAATTTACTGTCTTAAAATTTAATCCAACTTCAATACAGCCATAAAGGCAGATTGAGGAACTTCTACGTTTCCTACTTGTCTCATTCTCTTCTTCCCTTTCTTCTGCTTTTCTAGTAGTTTACGTTTACGTGAAATATCTCCTCCGTAACATTTAGCTGTTACATCCTTACGAACTGCTTTCACAGTTTCTCTTGATATAATTTTAGCACCAATTGCTGCTTGAATTGCAATATCAAATTGTTGTCTAGGAATCAGTTCTCTTAATTTAGCACAAATTCTTTTTCCTAAATCGTAAGCATTATCCTGGTGAACCAAAGCTGACAAAGCATCTACAGGATCTCCGTTCAATAATATATCTAACTTAATTAATTTAGACTGTCTGTAACCAATTGGGAAATAATCAAAAGAAGCATAACCTTTAGAAATTGACTTTAATTTATCATAAAAATCAAAAACTATCTCTGCCATTGGCACTTCAAAAGTAAGCTCCACCCTATCCGAAGTTAAATAAACTTGGTTAGTAAGCATTCCTCTTTTATTGATACATAAACTCATAATAGGACCAACAAAATCAGATTTTGTAATTATTTGAGCCTTGATAAATGGTTCTTCTATATAATCTATTCTTGATGGATCTGGTAAATCAGAAGGATTGTTTAATTCCAATAATTGATTTTCTTTTCTAAGAAAAGCTTTGTAAGAAACGTTAGGCACTGTAGTGATAACAGTCATATTAAACTCACGTTCCAATCTTTCTTGAATAATCTCCATGTGAAGCATTCCTAAGAATCCACATCTAAATCCAAATCCTAAAGCTGCTGAACTTTCAGGAGCAAATACTAACGAAGCATCATTCAATTGCAATCTTTCCATTGCATCTCTTAATTCTTCGTATTCATCTGTATCTACAGGATAAATTCCTGCAAAAACCATTGGTTTTACATCCTCAAATCCTTTTACTGCAGTAGTACATGGATTTTCAACAGTAGTTACCGTATCACCAACTTTTACTTCTTTCGCCTCTTTTATTCCTGAAATAATATATCCTACATCTCCAGCAGAAATTTGCTTCTTTGGCAATAAGTCTAATCCTAAATTTCCAATTTCATCCGCAAAATATTCTTTTTCGGTATTGATAAACTTTACTTTATCCCCTTTTTTTAACGTCCCATTAAGCACTCTGAAATAAGCAATAATTCCTCTATAAGAGTTAAATACTGAATCAAACACCATGGCTTGAAATGGCGCTTCCAAATCTCCTTTTGGTGCTGGAACTCTACTAACCACAGCTTCTAAAATTGCCTCTACTCCTAATCCAGTTTTTCCACTGGCAGGGATAATATCTTCTTGTTTACATCCAATTAATTCAATAATTTGATCCGAAACTTCTTCTGGCATTGCTCCTGGCAAGTCCATTTTATTCAAAATTGGAATAATTTCCAAATCGTGCTCTAAAGCTAAATACAGATTCGAAATAGTTTGAGCTTCAATTCCTTGAGATGCATCTACAATTAATAATGCTCCTTCACAAGCTGCAATAGATCGAGAAACTTCGTAGGAAAAATCTACGTGTCCAGGAGTATCAATAAGGTTTAACACATATTTTTCACCATCTTGCTCGTAATCCATCTGGATTGCATGACTCTTGATCGTAATCCCTCTTTCACGCTCCAAATCCATATCGTCAAGTGCCTGATTCTGCATTTCTCTGTCGCTAATTGTTCCGGTTGTTTGTAACAATCTATCGGCCAAGGTACTTTTACCATGATCAATGTGTGCTATGATGCAGAAATTCCTGATGTTTTTCATATACTATTCTTCCAAATTAATTGAGTCAAAATTACGAATTAAGTTCCACTAAAAGGTAGGTTTAGCCTAATTTGTGAATACTAACTCCTTTTTTTTATTTACAAGCTCTAAAACATGGAATTTTGATAAACTTTTATTTACATTTGCCTATTATTTAGAATGTTTAAAAATAACAAGAAAGTAAAGAATGATTTCAATTAAAAATTTACACGCTTCTATAGATGGAAAAGAAATTCTGAAAGGAATTAATCTTGATGTAAAAGCAGGAGAGGTTCACGCAATCATGGGGCCAAATGGTTCTGGTAAAAGTACTTTATCAGCAGTATTAGCTGGAAATGAAGATTATGAAATTACAGATGGTTCTGTAGATTTTATGGGTGAAGATTTATTAGAGTTTTCTACTGAAGAAAGATCAAGAATGGGAATTTTCTTGGCTTTTCAATATCCTATTGAAATACCAGGAGTAAGTAACATGAACTTCTTGAGAACAGCAATTAACGAAACAAGAGAGTCTAAAGGAGAAGATCCGATAGCTGCAAAAGAATTTTTGGCTAAAGTAAAAGAGAAATCTGCTCTAGTAGAGTTAGATAATTCTTTGCTAAAAAGATATGTGAACGAAGGATTTAGTGGTGGAGAGAAAAAGAGAAATGAAATTTTCCAGATGGCAATGCTTGAGCCTAAGTTGGCAATATTAGATGAAACTGATTCTGGATTAGACATTGATGCTCTTAAAATTGTTTCTCATGGAGTAAACACATTGAAGACTAAAGACAATGCTACTGTTGTAATTACGCACTACCAAAGATTATTGGACCATATAGTTCCTGATTTTGTTCACGTATTATACAAAGGAAAAATCGTGAAATCTGGAGGTAAAGAATTAGCTCTAGAACTGGAAGAAAAAGGATACGACTGGATAAAAGAAGAGATAAACGCTTAAATATATTCTCAAACAAACACAATGAGTTCAACACTTACAACAAATAAAGTAGAAGAATTTGTTTCGCACATTGCTGAGAATAACTTAGCCGTATGGAACGAACTTCCTAATATCAGAAAATCAGGAGTAGAAGCTTTAAAAAACTTAAGCTTCCCTAATACTAAAGATGAATACTGGAAATACAGTAGAACTACAAAAATTACAAAAAATCAGTACAAGTTTGACCAGATTGATTCTGCTAACATCAATTTAGATGAAGTAAGAGTTGCAGGTTTAGATACTTATGAAATAGTAATGGTAAACGGTTTTCTTAATACCGAACTATCTAATTTGCCAAAAAATGATTCTATCACAATTAAATCATTTGAAGAATGTACTACTGAAGAATTAACTACTTACTTTTCTCAGAATTTAGATACCATTACCAATTTTTTCTCTGCACTTAACACTGCTTATTTTTCTGAAGGAATTATGGTTATAGCAAAAGGAGTTTGCGACAAACCAGTTCATTTAATTCATTATTCTGAAGGAGAAAGTGTTATTTCTCAACCAAGAAACATATTTGTTACTGAGAAAAACTCTGAGCTTTCTATCATTAAAAGTTCAATCAACAAAAACACTAACAACTACTTTTACAACTCAGTAAATGAATTTTTTATTGGAGAAAATAGCCACATCAATTATTACGTAATTCAAAATTACGAAGAAGGAATGAATGTGATGAGTACTAATGTTGCTACTCAAGAAAATAACTCTACTTTTTCTGCTTTTAACTATACATTAAAAGGAGATTGGATAAGAAATAACACTAATGTTTTTGTAAAAGGAGAACATTGTGAAAGCAACTTGTATGGAGCCTACCAACCAACAGGAAAAGAACACATTGATAACCATACGATAATGGACCACATAATGCCTAATTGCGAAAGTAATGAGCATTATAAAGGAACAGTTGGCGATAAAGCAACTGGAGTATTTAATGGAAAAGTCTTTGTAAGAAAAGATGCTCAAAAAATTAATGCTTTCCAGAGTAACAACAATATTTTACTGTCTGATGACGCTACAATGAACTCTAAACCAGAGTTGGAGATTTATGCTGATGATGTAAAATGTAGTCACGGTTCTACATCTGGACAATTGGATGAAGAGGCAGTATTTTATTTGCAATCAAGAGGATTAAGCAAAGAATCTGCTACAGCCTTATTGATTAGTGCATTTTTAGGAGAAGTAGTAGAAAAAATTAAAATCCCTGAATTGAAAGAGAAAGTTCTTGAGATTTATGGAATGGAATAAGAACTGAGGGCTGAGGGTTTTTCTTTGAAGTGAAACGGAAAATAAAAATGTCTCGAAGTCCGACTTTAATAGCTCAAAATGAAAACAATTCAAGATATACGAAAAGACTTTCCGATACTTTCACGAGAAGTAAATGGAAAACCTTTGGTGTATTTGGATAATGGAGCTACCACTCAAAAACCTCAACTTGTAATTGATGCTATTAGCAACTATTATGAGAATGAGAATAGCAATATCCATAGAGGAGTTCATACTTTAAGCCAATTGGCAACTGATGCTTACGAACAAGCAAGAGTTAAAGTTCAGCAATTTTTAAATGCAAAACATTCGCATGAAATCATTTTTACTTCTGGTACAACTGGAGGAATTAATATGATTTCTAGCAGCTTACGAACTTCTATGACAGCTGATGATGAAATTATAATCACAGCAATGGAGCACCACTCCAACATAGTTCCTTGGCAAATGCTTTGCGAAGAAACTGGTGCAAAATTAAAAGTAATTCCAATTAACCAAAAAGGGGAATTATTGATGGATGAATACAAGAAATTGATTTCATCTAACACCAAATTGGTTGCATTTACTCATACTTCTAATTCATTGGGAACTATAAACCCTACTGACGAAATAATTAAAATTGCTCGTGAAAAGGGAGCTTTAGTTTTAGTAGATGGAGCACAAGCAGTAACGCATGGGAAATTAGACGTACAAGAAATGGATGCTGATTTCTTTGTGTTTTCGGGACATAAATTATTTGGACCAACTGGTACAGGAATCTTATTTGGAAAAGAGGATGTTTTAAACTCATTACCTCCTTACCAAGGTGGTGGTGACATGATAAAAACGGTTACTTTCGAAAAAACTACCTACAATGAATTACCTCATAAATTTGAAGCAGGAACTCCAAACATTGCTGGAGGAATTGGACTTGGAGTTGCAGTCGATTATGTAAATTCTATTGGTTTTGAGTTTATAGAAAAGCAAGAAACAGAACTACTGAATTATGCTACTCAAGAGTTAAGCATGATTGAAGGATTAAAAATCATTGGTGAAGCTGAAAACAAAACATGTGTTATCTCATTCGTAGTTGATGGAGTTCACCCTTTTGATTTGGGAACTATTGTAGATAAAATGGGAGTTGCTGTACGTACAGGTCACCATTGCACACAACCCTTGATGGATTTTTTCGAAATCCCAGGAACAACTCGTGCTTCGTTTAGTTTTTATAACACAATTGAAGAAGTTGACGCATTAGTAAAAGCTTTAAATAGAGCTTTAAACATGTTAAGATAATGACTTCCATCCCAGACAAACATAAAGACTTTTTTCAATCAGTATTCGAAATTGTACGGCACATCCCAAAAGGAAGAGCTACCAATTACGGAGCAATTGCAAAAGCATTAAGTACACCTCGTTCTTCGCGAATGGTGGGTTGGGCAATGAATGCTTCTCATTCTCAAAAAAAATATGTGCCTGCACACAGAGTTGTAAACCGAAACGGAATGCTAACAGGAAAGCACCACTTCCCTACTCCAACTATGATGCAAGAAGCATTAGAAAAAGAAGGGATTGAAATTAAAGAGGACAAAATTCTGAACTTTAAAGAAGTTTTTTGGGACCCAAATATTGAGCTTTCTCTTTAATTTATATCTGTCAACAATAGAAGTTGAATAAACTAATCCCGAATCAACTCAAACTCGTCTTGGTTTTAAATAAATTTACTTCATCAAAAAACTACTCTACATAGCATTGTTTGCCTTCCCATTTATGGGAAATAGCCAAATGTTCGATTCTATTAGAGTTAGCTTAACTCACAAACCTACTTTCTACGGAAATTTAACAACCCGTAATTCATTTATTTCTAATAGCCGAGCACAAGTAAGAGGTTTTGCTTTAGGAGTTAACTTCAATAAACAATTCACTTTAGCTTTGGGCTATAATTGGTTGATTTCGGACTTTGAGGAAATCACAGAAACCTTGGATACAAATAGGTTAAAACTTAGATACGTAAGTCCTTTTGTGGAGTATTCTTTTTTAGAAAAAAACAATATCCAAGTCTCTATTCCTATTTATCTCGGCTTTGGACAAGCATCATTAGAAAACTCATTAGGCAAAAAGGCCAACAGCTCTTTTGTTATGTTATACGAACCATCAATGAAAGTTACCTATCGATTTTTCAAATACTTTAACGTAAGTGCAGGATTGGGAATCAGAATGATTTTAGCTGGCAATAATACTCTAAATCAAAATTTCATTTCACCAACTTATACAATTGGTGCTGGTATATTTATTGCAGACATTTATAAAGATGTTCAAAAAGCATTCGACTAATTTGACTCTCCTGAACAATAAACTTTATCTTTAAATGATTTAAAAAATGAAACCTAACCCTATGAAATTCTCCTTATCAATTCTGTTTTGTATAACAATCGTATTTGGCTTTAGCCAAATTAACGATACCGTTATTTCTGAATATAATAATGAGATAGTTACCAAATTAACGGATACTCTTTCTCCAGAGTTTTATAAAGTTAGATACAATGAAAGTGATTTACTTTATAAAATAACCGACAACTACGGGAATAACTTTGAGGACCTTTACGGAACGAGAAACATGCGTCCAATACTTCATGGAGTTGCATACCGAGGTGGTGGAAATAATTATTACCATAAAACCGCAAAGCGAAAAAACCAAAATCCATTACCCAATGATGGAGTATTAAACTTATGTCAAGAAGGATTTTCTACGTCAGTGTATTTATACCAAAAAAATGCTGATTCTATTATTGATAATCAAGGATGTAATTGCACCAATGGATCCACTAACAATCTTAATTATGTTCAATTAGATTATTTTGATTCCAATCATATTTATCAAATGGTTAAAATGGCTTATGAAAGTGCCAAATACGATTCTATTGGCCCAATCTACCTTCACTGCTGGAACGGATGGCATGCATCAGGATATATTTCTGCTATTTTATTAAAGCAATTTTGTGGCTACACCAATTTAGAAGCAACAAGCTATTGGGATATTGCTACAGATGGTGCAAACAAAAGTTCTCGTTACCGAAGCATAAGAGATAAAATTGAAAACTTTGTTCCCTACCCAGAGTTCAAATTAGAAGACGAGTTAGGAAACAGAATATGTCCTCCAATGCCAAGTGTTATTGATAGCTCAAAAATTCATCTCGAAATTCAGCATCTGTCATTAGTTCCAGAGGCAATTCCAGTGAACTATAGATTAATATTATACGAAATTCAATTCGCTTCAGGAAAAACTACTTTTTCATCTCCTTCAACTAATCAGGATTTAATCCATTTGAAAGACGCACTAAGAAAAGACTCTGACTTAATAGTAGAAATTGGAGGTCACACTGATCGTTCGGGAAATGAAGCTAAAAACAAAGTGCTTTCTCAAAAAAGAGCTAAATATGTGTATGATTATTTAATAAAAGAAGGAATCTCTTCTTCTCAATTAAGATACAAAGGATATGGTTCTTCTTATCCTGCTTTTAGTAATAAATACAAATCAGGACGAGCATCTAACAGACGAATTGAAGTTAAAATAATCCAAAAACGTGATTATGGTACAGGAACTTTGGTGAATGAATCTGCTTATGAGGATATTTTATTAAAACTAGAGAACATAAAATATGATGAATTTAAGATTAACCAATCATATATAATGACCAATTTAAACTTTGAGTCTGGAAAATCAGAGTTAACAGATTCAAACAATAAAGATTTAACAGGATTATTGTTATTTTTAAACTCTAATCCCAATGTTACTATTGAAATTGGAGGCTTTACCGATAACTCGGGAATGAAAGAGAAGAATGACACAATATCTCAACTAAGAGCCCAATCGGTACATAGCTTTTTAATACAAAAAGGAATAGCTACAGAAAAACTTGATTACATTGGATACGGAAGTAAAAACCCTATCTCATCTAACCAACAAAAATGGGGAAGAGATAAAAACAGACGAATAGAAATTAAAATTATAAGTAAATAAAAATGGATAAAATTAACTCAGAAAAAGCACCAGAACCAGTAGGAATGTATCCTCATGCACGTAAAGTAGGTGATTTATTATTCCTTTCGGGAGTAGGACCAAGAGAAAGAGGAACTAAAGTAATTCCTGGAGTAGAACTAAATGAAGACGGAACAATTAAGTCGTATGATATTGCAAAACAATGTCACTCGGTTTTTAATAACGTAAAACTTGTATTGGAAGCGAGTGGTTCATCTTGGGATAAATTAGTAGATGTAACCGTTTTCTTAACCAACATGAAAGACGACTTTAAGATTTATAACGCAATTTATGCAGAGTATTTCAAAGATAATTTGCCTTGCAGAACAACCTGCGAAATCAATTGCTTACCAACACCAATTGGTATTGAATTAAAATGTATTGCTACAGTATAACCAAAAAAAAGAGCTAGTTTAAACTAGCTCTTTTTTTTATCTCTTCAATTTAACATCCGATACAAATTGTTTTATTCTTTGTTCTTCTGATTTCTTACAAATGAGTAAAACACCTTTTTCTTCTACAACAATGTAATCATCTAATCCCTGGATTACAGCCAGTTTATCTTTTGGTAATCTAACTATACACTCTTTAGAGTCGTACAAGTTCACTTTGTTTCCAATTACAGCATTGTTCTCTGCATCTTTATCAATATGTCCATAAAGCGCTCCCCATGTTCCTAAATCACTCCATCCAAAATCAGATAAAACAACATATACATTCTTGGCTTTTTCCATAATACCATAATCAATAGAAATGTTTTTACACTCAGCATAAGTATGCTCAATAAACTCAGCTTCCATTTCGGTATTGTAAACATTCATCCCTTCTACAAACAATTCGTGAATTGTAGGTAAATGTTGCTTAAATGATTCAATAATTGCATCAGCAGTCCATACAAATATGCCTGCGTTCCAATAAAAGTCACCACTAGAAATAAATTCTTTAGCTAAATCTAAATCTGGCTTTTCAGTAAACATCTTTACATCACGAACCTCATTTTTACTTCTTTCCACATTATCTAAAAACTGGATATAACCATATCCAGTATCAGGTCTGCTTGGCTTTATCCCTAAAGTAACAAGGCAATTTTCAGAAGTTGATTGAGTAATTGCTGTTTCTAAAGTTTCTTTAAATGCTTGTTCTTTTAAAACAATATGATCCGAAGGTGCTACAACTAAAACAGCATCTGGATTCATTTTTTTAATCTTATAACTAGCGTAAGCTACACAAGGCGCAGTGTTCTTTCTGCTAGGCTCCAATAATATTTGGTGTTCCTCAATTTCTGGTAATTGCTCAGCAACCAAATCTTTGTAGGATGCATTAGTAACTATAAAAATATTCTCCTTAGGGCAAACCAAAAGCATTCTTTCAAATGACATTTGAAGTAAGGTTTTACCCATACCTAATACATCATGAAATTGTTTTGGAAATTCTTCGGTACTCATTGGCCAAAATCTACTTCCAATTCCACCAGCCATCAGGATACAATAATTATTTTTCATCACTTACTTTTTTAAGTTTCACGAAAATACAAAACAAAAGGACTTTATAAGAACATCTTTTGTCAAAAAAATCATATTTTTAGGTTAAGAAATCATTAAGTATTAACCGATAAAATTAAAATACGAACCGTTTATTCAAATTTCTTTTGTTAGCAAAATTTTTTTCGTATTTTGGCGTGTCTTTAGAAAGAAAGACGAATTTGAAATAGTTATTTCTTGCTACTTTTTGCCGGAAGATTTAGAGAGGTGGCCGAGTGGCTTAAGGCGCACGCTTGGAAAGCGTGTATATGGGTAACTATATCGAGGGTTCGAATCCCTTCCTCTCTGCATAAGATATTTTAAAGATTTATAAAACAGAAACAACAACATAACTAATAACAAGACAAAAAAAATAACCATGAAAAAAGTAATAACACTATTCGCACTTATCGCAATGTTTGCATTTGGTATGAACTCTTCGAGTTTTGCTCAAACAGATTCTACAACTGCAGTAACTGAAATCGTTAAAGAAGAAGTAAAAGAAGAGGTTGAAGAAGAAGCTCCAGTAAAAAAATCGACAGGAGTTGTTCAAAAAGTAAAGCAGTACTTCATTGATGGAGGACCAGAATTTATGGCATTAGTATTCTTAGTATTCTTACTAGGACTTGCTTTAAGTATCGAAAGAATTATTTACTTAAACATGTCAACTACTAACAACAGCAAGCTTTTGAACGAAATTGAAGAAGCAATGCAAAGTGGTGGTATAGATGCTGCTAAAGATGTTTGTAGAAACACAAGAGGACCAGTAGCAAGTATATTCTACCAAGGTTTAGATAGAGCTGACGAAGGAATTGAAGCAGTAGAAAAATCTGTAATAAACTACGGAAGTGTTCAAGCTGGATTATTAGAAAAGAATCTTTCTTGGATTTCATTATTTATCGCAACTGCACCAATGCTTGGTTTCTTAGGAACTGTAATTGGAATTATTGAGGTATTTAACATTATTGAAGAAACTGGACAAACTGAACCAGTACAAATTGCAGGAGCAATGAAAGTGGCACTTAACACGACACTTGCAGGACTTGTAGCAGCAATTATTCTTCAAATCTTTTATAATTATATCGTATCAAAAATTGATGGAATTGTTAATGATATGGAAGATGCTTCTATTTCGTTAGTAGATATGGTTATCAAAAATAAATAATTCATTTACATAGGGTTATACTGCTAATCTCTATTGGTGGTATAACCAAATTGTAACTAAACAATATTAAACATGGAAAACAAAACACTTTCAAGAGCGCTATTTATAGTGTCTACTATTTTGTTCGTAATCACATTCTTTTTCTTCACTGGTATGGTCAGTAATGGAGCTCCAGATTCTTATGACCCAAAACAAATGGGTGTTGAGCTTATGGACCAAGGGAAAGCAAGTGTTGCTACTTACAAGGAAGAAGGTCAAAAAGCATTTGAAGCTCAAGTCAAGAAAATTGACAGCCACATCCTTACAGGAGTAAATTACATGACTATTATTTTAATTATCGCAGGAGGTCTCATGGTTGTCTTCCTTGTGTATGGATTAATTAGTACGTTAATGAATAACTTCAAGAAAGGAATTCCTTCATTAATTTTTGTAGGAATATCTATACTAGCATTTCTTTGGGCATTCTCTAACTCTGGTGGAGACACAACTGGGTATGATGGACTTATTACTAAGTTTGGTCAAGAAGAAGCCAGTAACATGATTTCTACTACCAATTTTTGGGTAAGTGGATTATTATTTGTCCTTATCCCTGGTGTTATTATCCTTATAGTTGATTTAGTTATCAGCATCATAAGAGGATTCGCGAAATAAGAATATTAAATTTTAAATTAACATGGCAAGACGAAAATTACAAGAACTTGACGCAAGTTCCATTGCTGATATTGCCTTTATATTATTGGCATTTATCATCATTGCAACTACTCTAGAAAAAGAATCTGGATTGCCTGCTGTATTACCACAAAAGAGAGATGTAGAAGTTGAGCCACCAAAGGCTAATGAAAGAAACATTCTTGAAATATTAGTAAACAGTAAGGATCAGTTGATGATTGAAAAAGAATGGGACAAGAAATTGGAAGACATTAATGGAGTTGTTAAAACTTTTATGTCTAATCCAAATGACTTGGATAACATGCCTGTTATGATTTCAGTAACCAAAGCTGAATGTAGAACTCAACTAGCTAAGTTACGAATCGACCTAGCAGCAACTAAATCGCCAGAAACTATTGGTATAATTAAGGATCAGATGTCTAAATGGCAAGGAAAACTTAATGCTACTGAATTGGTTGGTAATTACAGAACTATTAACCCTGGGGCTACTATTGCCATTCAATACGATAAAGGAACGTCTTACGGACAATACCTTAGCGTAAGAGATAGGATAATGAGTGGACTTAATGAGTTGAGAGACGAACTAGCAATGAAAAACTTTGGAGTAACTTATGCTGCATTAGAAAGCATAAGAGCTGAAGTAAAAACAGAAGAAGACAAAGCGAAAATAAAAGCTGTAAGAGAAGTTTATCCTCAAAAGATAATTAAGCTTCCAGCTAAAAACGTAGATTAACACATTCTAAAAGAAATTAATTATGTCAAAATTTAGACAAAACAAATCCAAAGAAATGCCAGGAGTATCTACGGCATCACTTCCGGATATTGTATTTACAGTATTAGCATTCTTTGTTGTTGTATCATCTATGAAACAAAGTGACTTGAAAGTAGAACTTACAAAACCAAGTGCTAAGGAAATTATCCAATTGGATAAAAACGAAGAAATTGATTACGTAAATGCAGGGATTCCTAAAAACCCAGCTTTTGGTACTTCGGTTAGGTTACAATTAGATGACCAAGTAGTTCCAAACTTCTTAAAAATAAGAGAATTTATTGTACTAAGAAGAAATGAAAGATCACAAGCAAAAAGTGATAAAGCTACTGTATCTATAAAAGCTGATAAGGATGATGTTGATATGGATGTTATTGATAAAATCGAAAACGAATTGAGAGAAGTAGATGCTTTAAGAATTAACTACTCTACTCAAAAAGAAACGAAGAGGTAAGGAAGTTAATAGACTTATAAATATTTTCAAAAAGGGACTGACTAATTCAGTCCTTTTTTTTATGCCTAGTTTTTAACAAAAGAATTCAATTAAGTGGATTTATAATTCATTTTATCCGTAATTTTGTAATGAAATGGAAATAGAAAAAAGCATCACCACCTCCACCCCTTTTTCAATAAAAGCTAAGTTAGCCGATTATGGAAGTTTAATGAAGTTGAGATTAGCCAGTCTGGTTGTTTATTCAGCAGGTTTAGGTTATGGTATCGCTCTACTTACTGCCGAGGTATTTCCTATGGCAAATAAAGAAGATGCAGATTTTTCATGGATAACATTCATCTTTTTAATACTAGGGGGTTTTCTTGTTACAGGTTCATCAAATGGATTTAACCAAGTTATTGAACGTGATTCGGACAAAAAAATGAGCCGAACAGAAAATAGACCGTTACCAGCAGGTAGAATGAAAGTTCCCGAAGCTATTATGGTTTCAATCATTGCTGGTTTAGTTGGACTATTTTTACTCTATCAAATAAATTATATTTCTTTCGCACTGGGTCTTATTGCTTTAGTATCCTATGTTGCAATATATACTCCATTAAAAAAAGTAACTCCAATATCAGTATTTGTAGGAGCATTTCCAGGGAGTATTCCTCCAATGATTGGATACATTGCTGCAACAGGTGAATTTGGTTTCGAGCCAGGAATGATATTCCTTGTTCAATTTATATGGCAATTTCCTCACTTTTGGGCAATCGCTTGGAAAGGAAGTGAAGACTACAGAAAAGGAGGTTATAGAATGTTACCTTTTGGAGATGACAAAGACAAGAGAACTGCTTTTATCATCTTGTTTTACACACTTTTTGTAATCCCAGCTGGTATTCTTCCATGGGTATTCAACATTTCAGGTATAACATCAATGATACTGAGTATTGCACTTGGCATATATTTCATTAGACCTGCAATTAAATTGTATAAATCTTTAGAAGACAAAGATGCATTAAAACTCATGTTTGCCTCATTCTCCTATTTACCATTAGTCTTTTTATTTTATTATTTGGATTTATTGGTACAAGTATATTTTTTTTAATAACTAATTATAATCATTATGGAAACTCAAGAAAAAGTAGAACAGTATTACGAAAACGCAAGGAGAAAAGCCAAAACAAATATGGTTTGGTTTGGAATTTTTTCTATTATCATGCTATTTGCAGGACTTACAAGTGCCTATATAGTATCAAAGGGAGATAACTTTTGGGTAAGTTTTTCTATGCCAACAATGTTATGGGTAAGTACAGCAATTATACTACTTAGCAGTTTTACAATGATACTAGCTGTTCGTAGCTCTAAGGCAGGGAAGAACAAGCAAACATCAATGTATTTAGTCATTACACTAATTTTGGGAATTGTATTTGGAGTATCTCAATTTTTTGCTTGGAGTCAACTACACGAAAAAGGATATGCTTGGGCAGATAAAATAGTAAACCAAGATACTGGTGAGTTTGTAATGTCAGGAGATTACGGAAAAGATTACACAATCGAATTTCAAGGGAAAGAATTGATTAAAGAAGAAGATGGATTTTATTTTTGGGGTGAACAAGCAGTAAAAGTTGATAAAGAAGAATATGCTCAACTAAAAAATGAATTTCCTGAGATGTTTATAGGAAAAGAATTCTTGAGGGTTCGTGAAAACAAAAAGAAAAAAGACAACGTAATTCTTGAAGCAATTGTTGTGGCAAAAATGAAATTGCCAGAAAGTTATTTTGCTAAATTAAAAACCGTAGGTAATGTAAGTAGCTCTTACTTTTATACATTAACAATTCTCCACCTAGCACATATTTTAGTAGCTCTATTATATTTACTTGCTATGGTATTTTTAGCTTCTCGAAAAGAACTAAATGAAGACAATCAATTAAAAATAAAATTAGGTGGATACTTCTGGCACTTTTTTGCAGGATTGTGGGTGTATTTATTATTATTTTTGTTTTTAATTCATTAAACTTGTAAAAATTTTAGATTTAGAGTTATGGCAGGACATGTAGAAAATGTTGATTCAGCAACAGCTTGGGGAGGAGGAAGATCTCCTTTCAATGTTACTTATGGAAAAATGATGATGTGGTTTTTCTTGGTTTCTGATGCACTTACTTTTGGTGGTTTTTTAGTAGCTCTAGGGTTTGCTAAAGCATCAGCTGAGTCTTGGCCTTTGGCTGAAGATGTGTTTTTTCACTTTCCTTTAACTCATGCAAATTGGCCACTAATTTATGTGGCATTAATGACATTTATCCTTATTGTGAGTTCTGTAACAATGGTATTAGCTGTTGAAGCTGGTCACAGAATGGATCAAAAAGGAGTTCAAAAATGGTTAGGATGGACTGTTGTTGGTGGTGCTGTTTTCTTAGGTTCTCAAGCATGGGAATGGTCAACATTCATTGCAGGAAACGAAAATGGAATGGCGACTTTGCTTAACAATCCTTATAATGTATTAAACCCAGATGATGTAAGATATACCAACTTCTTTTTCTTTGTAACAGGATTTCACGGATTTCACGTATTCACAGGAGTAGTAATTAACTTCCTTGTATTCTTACAAGTTAAAAAAGGAGTTTATCAAGCAAGAGGGCATTACGAAATGGTAGAAAAAGTAGGACTATACTGGCACTTTGTAGATTTAGTATGGGTATTTGTTTTTACCTTCTTCTACTTAGTTTAATAAAATTATTTTTAATAAAGATACTTTTCAGTTATGGAAAATAGAGACGACTTACTAGTAAACGATAGCTACGCACCAATGGTTAATCACTCTGAAGAAGAGGGTAAAGCGATTCGTAAAAAAATATGGAAAGTAACAGCACTTCTTTCTATTCTTACTACATTAGAAATTATAATGGGGATTTACCTTAGTAGCAGAAGCTCTGATTTATGGGTAGTTGTTAAATGGTCATTCATTGTTATGACTCTTGTTAAAGCATTTTATATCGTAATGGAATTCATGCATTTAGGTCATGAAAATAAATCATTAAGAAGATATATTGTTGTTCCTTATTTAATCTTTATCGCTTACATGATTTACCTAATCGTAATGGAAGGATTTAAGGTTGGTAACGGTTATAATTAAACTTTTAAAATTCTAAGACAATCTAGTGCATTTAGCAAGTTGATTTCTTACTTTTATGGTAAAGTTTTTTAATAAAACAAACATCATCTAAATATGAAAATCACAAAGCGAATTGGATTGTTTCTATTACTCTTTGGAGTTCCACTTATCTTTTTAATCCCACTTTCTAAAGGGAAAACTAATTCTGAAAGTTTACCATACTTTGGCCCTTCAGAAGAAGAATCGAAAAATACTAAAATAAAAGACTTCGTTTTTTATGATGTAGACAGCAACACAGTAAGTTCAGAAAGTACTGAAGGAAAAACACTTGTAGTATCTACATTAATTTCTTCGTGCCCATTCTACTGCCCTATCATTCAAAAACAACTAAAGTTTTTGGTGTATGATAAATTATATGACCGTCCGGAATTTGAAGACCTACTTTTTATTTCGCATTTGGTTGATACTAATGGAGGCACTCCTAACTTAAATCAATTTATAAGCGAACAACTAGATATTAATTTCGATAAATGGAAGTTTGTTACATCTTCAACAAATCCGATTTACGATTTAGAATTGCCAGGAGGGAATCTTCAAACAACTGATTTTAAAACCAAGAGATGTATTGGAGGTAAAACTTACTACAAAATGATACTTCTTGTTGATAGGAACAAAAATGTAAGAGGACTTTACCAAGGAGATCAAACTCAATTGATTGAAAACATGAGAAAAGACATAAGAAAGCTCTTCATAGAATATAAAACAGAAGACAAGGCGAAAAAAGAATTAGCTAAATAATATGCGTATACTACTAATTTTAACTCTTCTATCTTTAGCTTTTATTTCTTGTACAGAAGAAAAGCTAAAGTATTACGGCCGTCATGAAGTTAATCCAGAAACTACTGACACTATTTATCATAGCGTACAACCTTTTTCATTTATAAATCAAGATAATGAAGAGGTTACCGAAGACTATTTAAAAGACAAAATAACAATAGTCGATTTTTTCTTTTCTACTTGCCCAACAATTTGCCCAGTTATGACTAATAACATGGTGAAGCTTCAAAAGAAATGGGGAGTACAACCAGAAGTGCAGTTCTTATCTCATACAGTAGATCCAGAAACAGATACTCCAGCCAAGCTAAAACGATATGCTAAATGGAAACATGCCAATACTTCTAACTGGAATTTTGTAACAGGAGACAAACGTAAAATATACGAATCAGGAGTATTCAGCTTTATGGTTGCTACTCAAGAAGATGCGTTATCCGAACATGGATTTTTACATTCTTCTTTATTCATAATGGTTGATAAGGATTTAAGAATAAGAGGGATATATAATGGCCTTGAAGACCAAGACCTAAATAAACTAAGTAAAGACATAAACATATTATTAAATGAATACCGATAACCAGAAAAAATACAAACAAATAGCTATAATAGTTTCAGTAATACTACCTGTGGCTGTTGCCATATTATTTGGCGTTAAAATTGAAGGCTATAATTTTGGATTCCTACCAAGCATCTATGCTACAATAAATGGACTAACTGCAGTTGTTTTACTTTCAGCTTATTTTGCCATAAAAAAGAAAAAGAAGAACCTACATAAAAACTTAATCAATGTTGCTGTAATACTATCAGTAGGTTTTCTAGTAATGTACGTAATATACCATGCCACTTCAGACTCTACTATTTTTGGAGACTCCAACCATAATGGAATTATTGAAGAAGCTGAGGCTTTAGCAATTAGTAGTATTAAGTACTTATATTATTTTATCTTAATTTCACACATTATATTATCTATCATTATTACTCCATTTGTATGCTTTACCTATTTAAGAGGTTGGTTGGGCGACTACGAAGGGCATAAAAAACTGACTAGAATTACTTTTCCTTTATGGATGTATGTTGCAATTACAGGAGTTATAGTTTTTTTGATGATATCACCTTACTATAAATAATGAAATTAGGAATCACAGGCTTTATAGGTGCAGCTCTAGGATTTTACTTAACTAAATCTTTATATGGTGCCTTAATAGGTTATTTTATTGGATCAAGTTTCGACTCTAAACCAAAAATTGGAAACAAAAGAACCAATCCTAACTTTGACTTCGGTAAATATCTGATGATGTTAACCTCTGTAGTTATTAAAGCTGACGGAGTAACTAAAAAATCGGAATTAAACTTTGTCAAAAACTTCTTTGTTCAACAATTTGGACAAGAAAAGGCAGCTAAATATGTCTTTGATTTAAAAACCTATTTAGAACAAAGTATTTCTGTATCCAAAGTAACCGACATTATTAATAATAATGTAAACCAGTCATCTAAGGTTCAAATGCTTCATTACCTTATTGGTATAGCTGTTGCAGATGGAGAAATGAGTAATAGTGAACTTAGTAATCTTCAAGGTATATCAAAGTCTTTAAGAATTTCACAACAAACATTTTTGTCGATCTTGGCAATGTTTAATTTCAGAAAAGAAGGAGGTGGATATAACGAAAGAACACAAACTACTTCATCAAATGGAATCACTTTAAGTAAAGCATACCAAATTCTTGGGATTACAGATTCTGCTACTGAAAGTGAAATAAAAAAAGCCTACAGAAAACTAGCTATAAAATATCATCCAGATAAAGTTGCTCAACTTGGCGAAGAATTTCAAAAAGGTGCTAAGGAAAAGTTTCAGAAAGTTCAGGATTCTTACGAAAAGATTAAAGATTCCCAAGGGATCAAGTAATCATGTTTTCCTTTCTAATTAACATCAATTTGTTGATTAAATATTCTGAAAATCAATTATTTAATATTTTTTACTCATCGCAATACTACGCACAGTTTGTAAAATAATTTCGCAAACTTTGAAAAAAAAGCAAATTGGTAGATTTTATAAGTGAAAATTTATATATATTAGAGGCTTACTAACAAAATTTTCGATTAAGATGAAGAAAAATTACTTTTTACTTTTAGTAGCTATGCTATTAGGACTTGGGTCTTTTGCCCAGTTAACTGGAGTATATACTATTGATGGCGCAACCGCAACAGGTGGTACTAATTACCAAACATTTCAAGCTGCAGTAACTGCTCTGAACACGACAGGTGTTTCCGGACCAGTAACATTTAATGTTGCAGCAGGAACTTATACTGGCGAAGTATTAATTGGAACTATTACAGGAGCATCCGCAACCAATACAATTACTTTTGATGGTGGAACTGCTGGGGCAACTTTAGTAAACAATACATCCTCGTCTTCAACTGGAACAATTAGATTTTTAAATGCAAGTTATACTACTTTCATGGATCTTAATATTAATGCTGGTACAGGATACGGAAGAGTTGTATATTTTGATGGTAGTAATGATTTTATTACATTCAAAAAATGTAATGTAACAACTAGAACTGGTACTTCATCTGCATATGCTTGTTTCTATAATGAAAGTGGAACAACCAACTTGTCTAACAATATAACAATTGATAGTTGTGTAATGACTAACGGTTATTATGGAGCTGGTTATTTTTATGGTGGAAATACATCAACTTGGGAACAGAATCTAACTTTCACTAATAATACGGTTCAAGATTTTTATCTATATGGTGTTTACGCTTATTACCAAGAAAATATGGTTATGTCAAACAATGAGTTTAACCAACTTTCTTCGGCAACAAGCTCAGGGTATGGTCCTTATTTTAGAGCAAAATCATCTGAAGTATCTTACAACAAGATTAATCTATTTAGTACAGGAACACAATATGGTTTGACACCTTACTATTGTGATGGTACGGCTGCTGCTCCAACAAGAGTATTTAACAATATGGTTAGAACATCTTCTACTGGAACAGGTACAAGATATGGCGCAAGGATTTATAATTGTAAATTTACTGATTTTCAATACAATACACTTTCTGGTGGAACTACAACAGGTACCCATTATGGTATGTATCATTACGGTACTGCTACTTATGGTCCTAATAATATCCAAAACAACATAGTAACAACAGATGCTGGTGGTTCAAATCATTATGCTGTATATTTTGCTTCTTCTGGAGCTGCAATTAATACATTAGATAATAACCTTTATTATTCTTACGGGACAATAACAAATCAATTTTATTGGGGAGGTGCAAGAGCAGATTTAACTGCACTGCAAACTGCTTCTTCCAAAGAAATAAGTAGTATTTGGAGTGATCCTCAATATTTATCGCCAACAGATTTACACTTACAAGGAACGGCAGCAAATGGAACTGCTGCAGTTATTACTGGAATCACAGATGATATTGATGGAAATGTTAGAAATACAACAACACCAGATATAGGAGCAGATGAATATACTCCTCCTACTTGTCCTGCTAGTTCTGCTTTAATTGGGTTTAATCCGACTGGAACAACTCATGATGTTGCATGGACTGCTGCAACTGCAGCTACTTCTTGGTTAGTAGAATACGGAGCTCCTGGATTTACTCCTGGAACTGGAACAGTTGTTCCTTCTACTAATGATACATTAACATTAACAGGACTTACTCCACAAACTGATTATGAATTTTACGTAGTAGGAATTTGTGGACCTGGTGATTCAAGTATTTCTGCTGGACCTGGTGCAATAAGAACAGCTTGTTTATTTACATTAAATGGGGCTTATACTGTGAATCCTGCTGCCGTAGCTAGTTCAACTAACTTTGTAAGTTTACAATCATTATTTCAAACTCTTGAAGATTGCGGAATGTCTGGACCTTCTGTAGTAACAGTAGCTGCTGGATCAGGACCGCACATAATGAACTGGGATTTAAATGGTGTTAATGGATTGAATGGAACTAACACATTAACAATTGACGGAAACGGAACAACTGTAAATAGAGGATCTGGAACATATTTCTTAGCACTTGACGGGATTACTCATTTGACTATTGAAAACTTCAATTTTATAAATGAAATTCCAACTTCTAATGTTTTCGGAATAATGATGAGAGGTGGTTGTGATAGTATTACAATCAAAAACAACACGATTAATGTTGGATTAAATATCACTTCTAGTTTAGCAGTATGTATTACAGCAACGAATAGTTTTACTTCATCATTTTCTTATGCTGATAATGCCAATAACTGTAGAATTACAGGGAATACCTTGATTGGTGGTTATGCGGGAATCATTATGAACGGTCAAGGAAGTAATGGACCATTTACGTCAGGTCACATTATTGATAGTAATGATATTCAAGATTTTCAAAATTATGGAATTAGATTATATTATGCCGCTAACAATGAATTAGTTGCTAATGAAATACACAGACCTAATAAATCTTCAGGTTCAACTTTTTATGGAATTTATGGTTATTACTCTTCTACTATGAAAGCAATTGGAAATAAAATTCACAATGGAGGAGCTGGAACTTGGACTGCGTATGGTATATATGCAAATTATGGAAATAGTAATAATGCTACTGATGGTACAGAAATTTCTAATAATGCTGTATATGATTTGAATGCGCAATTTACTTTTTATGGAGCATATATTGGTAACAGCCCATATACAAATGTACACCATAATACTTTTGAAACTACTACTGATGGTTCAACGTCTACTAAATACGGAATCTACCATTCTGGAGCACCAAACAATGTTGATTATAAAAATAACTTAATCTCTATTAAAGGTACTGGAACTTCCACGGCATACGGAGTTTACAACTCTTCTACGTCAACATCTTTTACAAGTAACCACAACTTAGTTTATGTAAACTCTGGAGGGACCAACTATTATGGTAGAAACGGCTCTAATTATGCATCACAAGCTGCATGGAATACTGGAACAACATTTGGTGCAAATTCCTTGGATGTAAATCCATCAATAGTGGCAACATTATATACACCACTTTCTGCAATAGCTGATAATGGGGGAACTCCAATAGCAACTATAACATCAGATATAGATGGAATGTCAAGAAGCGCAACAACTCCTGATTTCGGAGCAGTTGAATTTGTTGGATTACCTGGAGATATGTCTATAAATGATGCCTGGCTAGAACAAGTTGATCCTTGTTATGGTGTGGCTGATTCTGCTTATGCAACAGTTAAAAATGATTTTGGAGCAACAGTTGATTTCTCTATAAATCCTTTAACTGTTAACTGGACTACAACTGGACCAGTTGCTGATGCAGGAACATTTGTTATAGGTACTGGTACTTTAGCAGTAGGAGCTTCTATGGATGTATACATTACTTCTATTGATATGTCGTTACCAGGAATATATACTGTTTCTGCTAATATTGGTGCTAATACTGTAAATGCAAGTTCACTAAATGATACACTAACTGATCACAATACTTTTGATAAGAAAGCATTGATAGCTGTTAATCCAAAATCGGATACAGTTGTTCTTACACTTGGAGATTCAGTTAAAATATCTACTCAATCTCCATTTTACCCTGGAGGAGCATTCTTTATTACTGAGATTTGTCAATATGCTGGTGCTTCAAATGGATCTCCAACAGGTGGTAGACCATCTTGGCATAATGCTGATGATTATATTGAGATAACTGGTGTACCTAATTCTGATTTAGCAGGAGTTACTTTAGAATTATGGTCAGCTACAACAATGAGATTTTCATATACCTTTCCTGCAGGAACAATAATTGGACCTAATGGAACTGCAACAATTGCTACTTATGTTGGTACAGCTTCACCAGCAAATTTTTTCTATACTTCAGGTAGTTATAGTAATGGATCAGGAACAGCTTCTGGTAGAATTTTGAAAGATGCATCAGGAAATATAATGGATGCTGCAGGTTATTCTTCTTATGTTTTCCCTGCTGCTTCTGGAGTTACTGCTTCAGATTGGAGTGGAACTCAAGTTTCAACAACAAGTACTTGGGGGATTAGACTTGAAGGAGCAGATGTAAATGGGCCAACTAATTGGGTAGCCTCAGCTACATCTCCACAAGATCCAGGAACTTTAAATTCTGGTGTTACAGCTCCAGCTCCATCTAGTGTAGCAGGACTTCAATGGACAGATGTTACAGGGATTCCTTTATTATTAGATACTACACCAGAAATATATGCTAAAGGATGGACATCAAACGGATTGTACCAATATGAAGCTACTTTTGTTACTCCATGTGGAACATTCTCTGACACATCTGATATCTTAGTTTTATTACAAACACTTGATACTACTGCAATTACTGTTTGTGATACATTTACAACACCAATGGGAGGTGTGGCTTACACAAATTCAGGATTTTATACTGATACAACTTTCGGAACTGCTATAGTGTACGATAGTATTATACATGTGTATGATGTTACTGTAAACTACATGTCTTCTGAAACAATCTTAGTAGCAATTTGTGATAGTTTCCAAGTTCCAAGTGGAGTTTGGTATAGTACTACAGGTATCTACCAAGATACAATTCCTAATGCTTTAGGATGTGATAGTGTAATCACTGTAGACTTAACAATTACAACTACTACATTTATTATGGACACAGTATTTGCATGTGATAGTAATGACTTTAGAGGTATGAACCTTACTACTGCCGGTACTTATTACGATACAGTATTTACTGGATCATGTGATAGTATTTACATTAGAACATTAACTATGGGATATGCATCTTTTGTAACATTCAATCAATTTGAGTGTGATAGCTTTGTAAGCCCTACTGGAAAAGTGTGGAATACAGATGGAATGTATATGGATACAATTCTAAATGCTTCTGGTTGTGATAGCAACATGGTGTTCAACTTAACATTTGGATATATCTCTTATGCTAACTTCACTGTAACAAGATGTGATAGCTTTGTAAGTCCATCTGGAAAAGTATGGAATACTACAGGTACTTATTTAGATACAATTGTAAATGTATCTGGTTGTGATAGTGCAATGACATATGCTGTCACTATCAACTACTCTGCAAGTAGAACTGATAATATAGCATTATGTGCAGGAATACCTCACAGAGTAGGACCAACACTTTATAGAACCGCTGGTACTTACACTGATGTTTTCCAAACAAGATTAGGATGTGATAGTACAATTATCACTAACCTTAGTTACTTTGCGCCTGCAGTAGCAACTATTAATTATAACTTCTGTATTGGTGATTCAGTACAAGTGTTAAGTTTATGGTATTATTCTGCAAATGTTATAATGGATACAATAGTTGGAGGTTCATCTAATGGATGTGATAGTATTACAACTCATAACATTACTACAAGAACAGTTAGTCCAGCACTTAATTTAGGAGCTGATGTAACATCTTGTTTAGATGGGGGAGTAACAATCTTTGCTTCTAATGCATATGACACATATAACTGGAGCAATGGTGGAACTACTAACGTATTAAGCGTTACAGGTGCTATGGCTGGATCTGGAAGTACTGATCATATATTAACTGTTACCCAAGCATCATCAGGATGTAGTGCAAGAGACACAGTGAACATTACGTTCCAAAGTTGTGTAGGATTAAATGAAGTAGATGCTGACTTAAATGTTAATCTTTACCCTAATCCTGCTAGTAACTTTGTAACTATCGAAGTATTCGACAAATACAATACTGGAGACTTAAGATTAGAAATTATGAATTCTCTTGGGCAAGTAATTAGTTCTAGATCGATAACTAACTCAAATGAAAAAATAATAATGGATGTAAACAACTTTAGCAAAGGATTATACTTCGTAAGAATATCTTCTGATAAAGTTTACATGACTAAAAAACTTCTTATCCAGAAGTAATTAACTAACAATTAAAATTTAAACTCTCTTCATTAATTTGAAGGGAGTTTTTTTTTGTAATAAACTCAATGTTAAAAAGAGTAGTAATAATTCTAAATATTGTATTTTTATAGCTATTTCAATTATAGGTGTAACAAAACTCTGGATTTGAAGTTATATAGATACATGAATAAACTCCGTAACATATCATTATTGATTTCAAAATCGATAATCCTAATAGGTTTTTTGCTAATAGCAGGGATCTCTTTTGGGCAAGATGATGCGGTTATGAAATTTGAGGGAAAGATAAAAGATGAAAATGGTCGTCCATTATCAGGAGCATCAGTTTCAATCATGCAGAATGGTAAAGAGGTATACTCTGGAACAACTGATGCTAATGGAGGATTCAAGTCTTACGAGGGTTATTACGGATATCTATATAAAGTAGTAGTGACCAAAGCCAATCACACTAAAAACACAATAGAAGTAGACAGTAGAAATTATGATGATGATTTATTAGCTGCCGAAGTAGAAGTTCTCATTGAGACTGAAGTTTACGAAAAGAAAGAAGGTGTTGATTATGGTACAGTTGAGAATCAACCTGTAGACAAGTTCTTTATGGATAAGAACTCTGGAAACATAACTCACAATGAAACTTTTAATGATAATAGAACTAAGCAAATAGAAGAATATTTCAAGAAACTTGAAGGAAACGAAAAAGATAAAGAGAAGAAATTTAAGGCATTAGTTAAGTCAGGTGATGCAGCACTTGCTGAAAAAGACTACAAGAAAACAGTTGAAGATTGGACAGCAGCATTAAAACTAAAAGATGATGAAGCGTTAGCTATAAAACTAACTGATGCTGAGATAAAATATGAAGATGAATTAGCTGAAAAGGAAAAAGAAGATAAAATGAGGAGACTCATAAAAGAAGGGGATGAAATGGTTGCTCTACTTAAATTCGAAAATGCTAAAGAAAAATATGAAGCTGCACAGTATACTCAACCATCAAGTAAATTACCAAAAGAAAAACTAAAAGCGCTTCAAGAAACTATTGACATCCAAGCTAACGCTATAGTTGACAAGGAATTTAAAGAGTTAATGGCTAAAGCTGCTATTAAAACAAGTTCTGAAAGTTTTGATGAAGCAAAAACATTATATAATAAGGCAAAAGAATTAAAACCTAAAGACAAGGAACCAGCTAAAAAAATAAAGGAAATAGATGATATCATTAAAAATCTTGCTAAAAACAAGGCTACTTATGATAAGCTAATTTCTGAAGCTGAAGGATTTTTAACAGCTAAGAATTACGAACAATCTAAAACAAAATTTAAAGAGGCAAGTGATTTACTTACTAAAGAAGAATATCCAAAAAAGAAAATAACTGAAATAGACGGGATATTAGCTGAGATAAAAAAGAAAGACAAAGAGTATACGGATTTAATGGCTAAAGCAGATAAAGAACTCTCTTCTAAAGAATATGAGAATGCTATAACTTCTTATACGTCTGCATTAAAAGTAAAACCTACTGAAACAAAACCTACTGAGCAAATAGAAAAAGCAAAAACAGCTATTGCTCAATTGAAAAAATTAGAAGAAGATTATAAAAACGCCATAACTAAAGCTGATAAAGATTTTAGTAATAAAAATTATGAATCATCTATTGTTTCATACACAGAAGCAGCTAAGCTGAAACCTGAAGAAAGTAAACCTAAGGAACAGATTGAGAAAGCTAAATCTGCAATTGCAGCAGCAAAGAAATTAGAAGAAGACTATAATGAGGCGATTGTAGCTGGCGATAAATCTTTTAGTGAGAAAGACTACGAAAAAGCAATTACTTCTTACCAGGAGGCTCTTAAACTAAAAGAGAACGAAACTAAACCTAAAGATCAAATTGCTGCATCCATAGAAGCTATAGCTAAGATTAAAAAACTGGATGATGACTATAAACTAGCATTAAGTGATGGTAATAAAGCATTAAAGGCTAAAACTTTTGAGACCGCTATAACTAGCTTCCAAAAAGCTTCAAGATTAAAACCAGAGGAAAAACTTCCTAAAGAAAAGATTGAAGAAGCAAAAAAAGAAATAGCGGCTGCAAAAAAGCGAGATGAGGACTATACTAATTTGATGGCTAAAGCTGATAAAGAATTTTCTGCTAAAGATTATTCTACTGCAATAACATCCTATAAAGATGCTCTTAAACTAAAACCTGAAGAAAGTAAGCCTACACAACAAATTGATGCAGCTAAAAAAGCATTGGCAGATATAGCGAAAAAAGAAAAGGAGTACACGGATTTGTTGTCTAAAGCTAATAATGAGTTAGGCACTAATAAATTTGATGAGGCAATTGCTTCTTTTGAAAAAGCAAGTTCAGTGAAACCAGCTGAACAAGCTCCTAAAGATGGAATTGAAAAAGCTAAAAAAGGAATTGAACTTGCAAAACAAGCATCTGAAGAAGCAGAAAGATTAGAAAAGGAAAAAGCTGAAGCAGAAGCAGCAGAGGCAGAAAGAAAAAGAGTTGCTGAAGCAGAGAAGCTTGCAAAAGAAAAAGAAGAGAAAGAGAAAGAAGCAGCTAGGTTATTAGTAGAAAAAGAACAAGCTGAAAAAGATGCGGCAGAAAAAGCAAGATTAGCTAAGGAAGAGCAAGACAAAAAAGATGCTGCTGAAAAAGAAAGGCTTGCTAAAGAAGCTGCTGCTAATGCGGAGGC
>Ga0075469_10000029_pt1 | contig 46678 bp, 37 predicted proteins | sample DEB08_DNA_13_FD_77577 | JGI IMG/M metagenome (GOLD analysis project Ga0075469, IMG submission 77577) | Aqueous microbial communities from the Delaware River and Bay under freshwater to marine salinity gradient to study organic matter... | ecosystem: Environmental > Aquatic > Marine > Coastal ...
GTTGTGGAATAAAAAAAGCAGAGAACAATTGTTCTCTGCTTTCAAAATTAGTTATAAAATGTTAGTTCTATTTAGAAAGTAGCATATTCCTTTCAGACTAATTTTTTAAGTCTCGTAATAGATTCTATAACAATTGGAAGATCTTCACTCTTCTGATTCTTATTTTTTAAAAACAAAATCCCGCTGGTATTCAGTTTCTTTACATACATATTTAAACAAAAAAAGGTGAGAACAATTGTTCTCGCCTTTTTTTAACCATTAGTAAACTTTATTCTACTTACTCAACAACATATTCTTTTCAGAGTATATCTTTCTAAAGAATGGACCTTTCAGGTCATCTATAAAGTAAATCGCTTAACCTGTCGATTTCATTTCTGGTTAGATTAGTTAATCTATTGTTTAATAATCCTAACAGTTTGAGTTCCTTTTGAATTTTTGATATTTACAAAATAAACGCCTGAATCAAAACTAGTTAAATCTATGTTTGATGATTGGTTTGAAGGTTGAAATTGATAAACAACTTGTCCCAAAGCGTTTTGTATAGTAACAGAATAAGAACTGTTAATTAATTCAGAAAATGATATTGTTAATTGATTTTCAAAAGGGTTAGGATAGACACTAAATTCATTATCCAATTTATTCTCCTCAACATCAACAGATGCTACAGTATAACATGCAGAAGTATCAACACATCCATTATTAGTTATTATTACTGCATAACTTCCATTAGCAGTTGCATTAAAAGCTTGGTTAGTTTCTCCAGTAATAGGCGTGTCTCCGTTACAATCTATCCACTGATAGGTTACTCCTGATTGATTTGAGGTTAAAGTAACGTTCGTTTGTGATACTGTTTTATCAGTAGTTATAATAGTTAAATTTAGAGTAACTAAGCTATCACAAGAAGTAGAAGCTCCACCTACTATAGTATGAGTAGCCGAATTATTACTTGCAGTGTATGTGTTTCCATCAATCCAAAGTAGAGAGTTACATTCTGTTCTTGTGTCAGTTCCAAGCGCAACAGGACAACTGGTCACTGTCACATTTTTACATAAAGTATCACTACCACAAGTATCAGTTGCAATTAAACAAACCGAATAAGTTCCGGCAGCTGCATAAGTATGACTTGGATTTTGTAAACTACTCGTATTTCCATCACCAAAATCCCATGCCCAAGAGGTTGGAGTTCCTGTAGATGAATCAGTAAAACTACCAATCAATTGATTTGTACTATCACCCCATACCGCAGTTGGGCTTGAGCAACCAGTTATGGTTACAGAACCATTGCTAGAAGTAAAATTATTACCTGACCAACCAAAACCATTGTTCCAAAATAAGATTTGAGGAGTATTAGTAAAGGTAATAGGAGAAACTTGGCCTCCAGTTCCAACAGCATTAAACCTTAATGTAAATACAGTAGCACCTGCGCTTAAAGTTGGTCCAATGGTTATAAGTGATGCCCAAGTGTATGTAATAACTCCAGCACCTTGGTATGTAAATGTAGCGCCACTTGGGTTTGTTAAGCCCCAAAAAGACATTTGATTCCATGTTATAATTGTTGTGTCAAATGTAATAGTTCCACGAAGACTTGTGATATTCTGCCAGTTTGTTCCAGCTGTAATTGGTACGTCAACTGTAACTCCAGTTGCTGTAGTAACCACACTAGCATCTATTTGAAGTGGAGGATATTGAGCAATAGCTGTAACAGACAGTAAAATTGCAAATGCAAAAAGTAAAATTGATTTCATAGTTATAAATAATTAGTTAATCTTTAAAGTTAATAATTGTAATTTGAATAAAATATTTTTTTAATTATTTTACTTTATTTAGTGTTGATTTTTTTTAAATAAAGCACAAAAAAAAAGTGAGAGAACAACTGTTTTCTCACTTTTTTAAAACCTTAATCAGATTGATATTACTTAGAAAGCAACATATTCCTTTCAGAGTAAATCTTTCTAAAGAATTTATCTTTCAAGTCATCAATAAAGTAAATAGCTTCTCCAGTTGATTTCATTTCTGGTCCCAGCTCTTTGGCTACTTCTGGGAATTTATCGTAAGAGAATACTGGTATTTTAATAGCGTATCCTTCTTTTTTAGGTGTAAAGTTAAACTCACTCAATTTGGCTCCCAACATTACTTTGGTTGCATAGTTTACGTAAGGCTCGTCATAAGACTTAGCAATAAATGGAACTGTACGAGATGCTCTTGGATTCGCTTCAATGATATACACTTCATCATCTTTGATAGCAAACTGGATGTTTATTAATCCAATAGTATTCAATGCCAAAGCAATTTTCTTTGTGTATTCCTCCATCTTAGTCAATATTAAATCTCCCAAGTTGTAAGGCGGTAACAAAGCGTATGAATCTCCAGAATGAATTCCTGCAGGTTCAATGTGCTGCATCATTCCAATGATGTATACATTTTCTCCATCACAAATTGCATCAGCTTCTGCTTCAATTGCTCCACCAAGAAAGTGATCTACCAAGATTTGGTTATCTGGCATATCTCTCAAGATATCTACCACATGCGTTTCTAGCTCTTGCTCGTTTATTACAATCTTCATTTTTTGTCCTCCTAATACGTAAGATGGTCTTACTAATAATGGGAAACCTAACTCTTTAGATTTCTCTAAAGCTTGTTCAGCACTTTCTACAACTCCAAATTTTGGGTAAGGAATGTTTAGTTCTTCTAGTTTGTGAGAGAATCTTCCTCTGTCTTCAGCTAAATCAAGAGAATCAAATCCTGAACCAATAATCTTAATTCCGTGTTTCTCTAGTTTTTCAGCTAATTTAAGAGCAGTTTGCCCTCCAAGTTGTACAATTACACCTTCTGGCTTTTCGTGTCGAATGATGTCATAAATATGCTCCCAGAATACAGGTTCAAAATATAATTTATCTGCCGTATCAAAATCGGTAGAAACAGTTTCAGGATTACAGTTAATCATGATCGTTTCGTATCCCATTTCTTTTGCAGCATATATTCCATGCACACAACAGTAATCAAATTCAATTCCTTGCCCAATTCTATTTGGTCCAGAACCTAGTACAATGATTTTCTTTTTTTCTGTTACAACAGATTCATTTTCCATTTCAAAAGTAGAGTAGTAGTAAGGTGTTTTTGCCTCAAACTCAGCCGCACACGTATCTACTAATTTGTAAACTCTATTAATGTTAAATTCTTCTCTTTTGTTGTAAACTTCACTTTCCCAACATTTAAGTAAGTGAGCTACTTGTCTATCTGCATATCCTTTTTGTTTTGCTTCAAATAGCAATTCTTTAGGAATATCTGTTAAAGAGTGTTTTTGAATTCTCTTCTCCGTATTAATTAAATCTTCAATTTGTCTTAAGAACCAATCGTCAATTTTAGTCAGTTCTTTTATAGTTTTAAAAGGAATTCCAAGTTTTATCGCATCATACACATGGAATAATCTATCCCAACTTGCGTGCTTTAAACTATGTAATAATTTTTCTTGGTTTCTTTCTTCTTTTCCATCAGCTCCCAATCCGTTTCTTCCAACCTCAAGAGATTGACAAGCTTTTTGTAATGCTTCTTGAAAAGAACCACCAATTGCCATTACTTCTCCTACCGATTTCATTTGAAGTCCTAACTCACGGTTAGCTCCTTTAAATTTATCGAAATTCCATCTAGGGATTTTTACGATAACGTAATCCAAAGTTGGTTCGAATAGGGCAGAAGTAGTTTTTGTAATCTGGTTATCCAATTCATCCAGAGTATAACCAATAGCTAATTTAGAAGCAATTTTTGCAATTGGATACCCAGTTGCTTTTGAAGCTAATGCAGAAGAACGAGAAACTCTTGGGTTAATCTCAATTGCTATAACTTCTTCTTTTTCATCAGGTGAAACAGCAAACTGAACGTTACAACCTCCCGAGAAGTTCCCAATCGAACGCATCATTTTGATTGCCATATCTCTCATCTTTTGATACGTAGTATCAGATAGAGTCATTGCTGGTGCAACCGTAATAGAATCACCAGTGTGAATCCCCATTGGGTCAAAGTTCTCAATAGAACAGATAATAACAACATTATCATTTGCATCACGCAAAAGTTCCAATTCAAATTCTTTCCAACCCAGTAATGCCTTATCGATCATTACTTCGTGTATTGGAGAGATTTTTAATCCGTTTTCTAATAATTGGTCAAATTCTTCTGGATCATGAACAATTGATGCGCCTGCTCCACCAAGTGTGTAAGAGGCACGAACACATAATGGAAATCCAAATTCTTGTGCAATTTCTTTTCCTTGTAAGAAAGACTTTGCAGGCTTTTGTGGAGCCATTGGAATCCCAAGGTCACCCATTAAAAGTCTAAATGCATCTCTATTCTCAGTGATTTCAATTGCATCAATGTCTACACCTACGATTTCAACTCCATGTTCTTCCCAAATTCCTAACTCTTTACATTTAATACAAAGGTTAAGTGCTGTTTGCCCTCCCATTGTAGGTAGTACAGCATCAATATTGTGCTTTTTTAATATTTCCTCTACATACTCAGGTTCAAGTGGTTTAAGGTAAATATTATCTGCTACCATCTTATCAGTCATGATAGTTGCAGGATTCGAATTAATTAGAGTAACCTCAATTCCTTCTTCTCTAAGAGAACGAGAGGCTTGAGATCCTGCATAATCAAATTCACAGGCTTGACCAATTACAATAGGTCCACTTCCAATAATTAAGATCGATTTTATTTTGTCATTCTTTGGCATGAGTGCAAGTTTTCTATGTTTTTAAATAGTTTAGATTCAAATTGAGCAAAAATACAGAATCTTGGGCAAAAAAAAAGGACAACTAGTGTTGTCCTTATTAATTTTTATTAACATTATCTCTTTGGTCTTGCCTCGCAAGAAACCGTTAACTTCTTTCTTCCTTTCTTTCTTCTACGTGCAAGAACTCTTCGCCCATTAGCTGATGACATTCTTTCTCTGAAACCGTGTTTGTTTCTTCTCTTTCTTCTTGATGGTTGGTATGTTCTTTTCATAGTAGTTGTTATTACGGTTTGCAAAAATACATAATTTATTATTTATACAAAGTATATTTAAAAATAATTTTAAATTTATACCATATAAAATAAGTCATGCAAGAAATACATACTGATAAACCAAGGTATTTTGAAATTCAATACCTAAACTCTAAAGAGTCTATTTTACCTTTTTTAAAAGATTCATTTACTCCTGAAAAAGGGAAAAGAGTACTAGAAATAGGTAGTGCAGAGGGAGGTGTGCTAAAAGCTTTTGTAGAAGAAGGATGTTATTGTGTGGGTATTGAACTTAGTGAAAATCGAACTAAACTTGCAAATGAGTTCCAAAAAGAGGATGTTGAAAAAGGAAATTTAAAATTTATTGCAAAAGATATTTATGATATTGATGCAGATGGATTGGGTGAAAAATTTGATTTAGTGATATTAAAAGATGTAATTGAACACATTCACGATCAAAAGAAGTTCATGAAGGAGGTTTCTAAGTTTTTAAAACCTGATGGAGTTATATTCTTTGGTTTCCCTGCTTGGAGAATGCCTTATGGAGGACACCAGCAAGTTGCAGTGGGTAAATTAGCATCTAAACTTCCTTATTATCATATACTACCTATGCCAGTATACAAAGGTATGTTGAAAGTGATGGGTGAGAAGAAAGATAAGATAGAAGGACTGGTTGAAGTTAAAGAAACTCGTATTTCAACTGCTCGTTTTGAGAGATTAGCCAAAGAGAATGATTTTAAAATAGAAAAGAAGCAAAAGTATTTTGTTGCACCAATCTATAAATACAAGTTTGGAATGAATCCTAAGAAATTGACTCCGATTGTTGGAGGAATTCCATGGTTGAATGATTTCTTTACATTTCAGTCATACTATGTAATTTCTCAAAATAACTAATGGCAAGATCAGAACGAATTAAATTAGAAAAAGGGAGTTTTAAAAAAGCTTCTACATTTTTCAGATTTATAAAGCCATACAGATTAGCATTTAGTGTTGGTATGATATTTTTGTTTTTATCTAGCTTAACAGGAATGTTATTTCCATATTTAATGGGACAACTTATAGGTAAAGATACACCCGAAGTAATTTCATCTGTTACAAATGTTATTCCTGAGACTCAACAATGGCTCGATTTAAATAACACAAGCACTCTTATTAAGGTTATGATTTGTGTATTTGCTGCTCAAGCTTTTTTCTCTTTCTTTCGTATTTATCTTTTTGGATATTTTACGGCTAATTCTCTAAAAGATTTAAGAGAAGAAGCTTTTAAAGTCTTAGTATCTTCTCCATTAAATTTTTTCAATAAAAATAAAGTAGGCGAACTAACAAGTAGAATTTCTTCTGATGTAGAGCTTCTTAGAGATACTTTGAATACAACTTTAGCTACATTTATTAGACAAATTATTACTGTTGTTTTTAGTTTAGTAGCCTTATTTTTTATGTCCCCTAGGTTATGTTTTATTATGCTTTCTGTTGTTCCAATAGTAGCAATAATTGCTGTTGTTTTTGGAAAATTTATTAAGAAAGTTGCAAAAGAAACACAGGATGCTTCGGCAAAATCAAATTCTGTTTTGGAAGAAAGCTTAATGGGTATAAATAATGTAAAAGCATTTGCAAATGAGTTTTTTGAAATAATTCGCTACCGAAAACAAGTTATTGAAGTGCGCGACAAAACAATGAGAATTGTAAAATGGAGAGGTTTATTTTTCTCATTTGTAATTTTCTTCATGTTCGGTTCAATCGTTTTTATTATCTGGCAAGGGAAGCTAATGGTTGATACTGGTGACATGAGTAATAAGAGTTTTATTAGTTTTATTTTGTATACCATTTTTGTTGGTGGAGCTATTAGTAATCTTCCTGATTTGTATGCTAAAGTTCAAAAAGCAATTGGTTCTACTCAGAGTTTGATGGCTATTTTGGATGGAGAAAAAGAAGATTTAGCTTTAACTCCAATTGAAGCCTCATTAAATTTGAAAGGAAATGTAAATCTTAAAAACATTTCATTTTCTTATGAAACTAGGGATGATGTGGAGGTGTTGAAAGGAATATCTTTAGATGTAGAAGCAGGACAGCAAATAGCCTTAGTCGGTTCTTCAGGTGCAGGAAAATCTACCGTTTCGGCTTTGTTGTTACAGTTTTATAAACCTAATTCTGGAGAAATATTATTTGATGGTAAACCTGCCAAAGAGTACAATTTAAGTGAGTTGCGAAATGAAATGGCAATTGTACCTCAGGAAGTAATCCTTTTTGGAGGGACGATAAAAGAAAACATAGCTTACGGAAGATTGAACGCAACCGAGAATGAAATTATTGAAGCTGCAAAAGGAGCAAATGCTCACGATTTCATCATGTCTTTTCCTGATGGATACGAAACTTATGTGGGTGATAGAGGAATACAATTATCTGGAGGACAGAAACAAAGAGTTGCCATTGCAAGAGCTATTCTTAAGAACCCTTCTATTTTAATTCTTGATGAAGCAACCAGTTCATTAGATTCAGAATCGGAATTATTGGTACAAGAAGCACTGGAGGGATTGATGAAAGGAAGAACTTCTTTTGTTATTGCACACAGATTATCTACTATTAAAAACTGTGACAAAATCGTAGTGATGGATCAAGGAATGATTGTGGAATCAGGAACTCATGATGAATTAGTGAAAATTGAAAATGGCATATACCGAAACCTTAGTGAAATTCAATACAGATAAACTATGTTAAACTCCAAAAATATATACCTTAGAACTATTGAACCAAGAGATGCAGCACTTATGCTACAATGGGAAAATAACCCAGATAATTGGGCTGTGAGTAACACCTTAGTCCCTTTTTCGGAGCATTTAGTTCTGCAATATGTAAACTCGGCTCAGGATATTTTTGAGACAAAACAATTGCGTTTTATTATCTGTTTGCTAGAGAATGACAAACCAATTGGTACAATTGATTTGTTCGAATACGATCCATTACATAGAAGAGCAGGAGTGGGAGTATTGATTGATGAAGTGAGTGAAAGGAACAAAGGATATGCGGATGAAGCGCTTAAATTGATGATTAAATACAGTTTTGATAGATTGAATTTACATGGATTGTTTTGTAATATTTTTGAATCAAACGAACATAGTATTAAGTTATTCGAAAAGAATGAGTTTAATAAAACTGGAGCTAAAAAAGATTGGGTAAAAACTATAAATGGTTGGGAAACAGAATTGTTTTATCAATTGATAAATAAAGAAGATTAAATGGAATTATTGAAAGAAATGTGCGGTATTCATGCTCCTTCGGGGAATGAAATTGAGATGACTAATTTTTTATTGGACTATATAGAAAAGAACAAATCATCATGGAAAGTACAACCAGAGATTTTCTTTGGAGATGGATTTCAGGATTGTATTATGCTGAAATTTGGAAAGCCAAAAACAGCTATTTTTGCACACATAGATTCTATAGGATTTACCGTAAAGTATAACAAGGAAATTGTGAAAGTTGGAGGGCCAAGAACTATTGAAGGAACAAAATTAGTAGGGGAGGACAGCAAAGGAAAAGTAGAGTGTGAATTGCTAATTGTGGAGCATGAAAATGGTCGCGAACATTACGAATATGTGTGCGATAGAGAAATTGATAGAGGAACTGATTTAGTTTTTAAAAGAGATTTTATTGAAACCGATTCTCATGTGCAATCTTGTTACATGGATAATAGATTGGGAGTTTGGAATGCCTTACAAGTTGCCGAAAATTTAGAGAACGGAGTTATCTGTTTTTCTTGTTGGGAAGAACATGGAGGAGGTTCTGTAGGTTACTTAGCCAAATATATGTTCGAGAATTGGGGAGTGAAGCAAGCCTTAATTTCTGATATTACTTGGATTACTGATGGAGTAACAGATGGAGGAGGAGTAGCAATTTCTATGAGAGATTCTGGAATCCCAAGAAGAAGTTATATTAACCGAATTATAGACCTTGCTAAAGAAAGCGGAGTTCAATATCAATTAGAAGTAGAGAATGCTGGAGGAAGTGACGGAAATGCGCTACAAAAATCTCCTTATCCTTTTGATTGGTGTTTCATAGGGGCGGCCGAACACAATGTTCATACTCCTACTGAAAGAGTGAATAAAGCAGATATATTGGAGATGGTAAAGTTATATGAGTATTTGATGAAGAACCTTTAAACAGTTGGATATCCAATCAAATACATTTTCTTAGATTTTTTGCCTTTCAATACTCCTGGTTCCCAGGTGTATTCGGGCTTTCTTATTTTTGATAAGATAACCTCAATATCATCCATTGTATAGGTTCGTGCGTTAGAAACTGCACCATCCCAAGCAAAACAAATTGGTATAATAGGAATGATGTAAGTAAAAAAAACCTACGGAAGAGTTAATCCCTTTGACATTGGAGTAACTATTAAACTAATTATAAACGAAAATGGAATTGATAACCACCAAAGGACTTTAGGTGAAGAATTATCACTTATTTCAATGGCACAAAAACCTTCTTTCGCTTCTTGAGCATTCGTAAGAATCTCCTCAACAGTTTCTGGTCTCATGTGATGTAGGCTACAAACCATTGTTCTTATTCCATTAAGGTTTTCTGGAACATCTACCGCATTAACTGGCAATTCCATATAAGTAACCGAATCATCAGAATCTGAATTTAGCTTAGCTGCAACTTTCTTATTGGGGTATAAATCGGTAAGTGTTAAGTTAACGTTTATCTCTTCTTTCAGTATGTCAACACTATCAATTAGTGGACCTCCAGCACCAGAAGATAAGTCAACAATCTTCGATTTACCTGTCTTATCCATTACTTTTTTAAGCAAATCTGATTAGTCTTTCTTAGTTTCCAAAAACTTGTGCATTACGTTAATAAGCCTAGTCATACTATCTCTTATCCAAGCCGGAAACCAGCTTTGGTCTTCAATTTCAAATAGTTGGATTCTTTTCATAAAGTAAATCTTAACTATTCAAAGCCTTCCTTACAGCCATGCATTTAGTCAAAATCCCCTCCAATTTATCTAGTTGTAACATAGTATGGGGATCACTTTTTGCTTCGCTTGGGTTTGGGTGAACTTCCATAAAGAAACCATCTGCACCTGTAGCAATTGCTGATAAAGCGATAGATTCAATAAGAGTTGGGTCACCACCAGTTACACCTTCTGTTTTGTTAGGTTTTTGTACTGAGTGGGTACAATCCATAATTACTGGAGCACCTAATTTTTTCATTCTGTGAATTGCTGTAGCATCTACAATTAAATCCGAGTAACCAAATGTAGTTCCTCTTTCACAAAGCCATACATTTTTGTTTCCTGTAGAAAGTACCTTCTCTAAAGGAAAAATCATTGCCTCAGGCGACAGGAATTGTCCTTTTTTGATGTTTACACCACATCCAGATTTCCCAGCTTCAAGCAACAAAGCAGTTTGTCTGCATAAAAATGCAGGAATTTGAAGGTGATCAACAAACTTAGCAACATGAGCCACTTCATGGCTTTCGTGAATGTCTGTAATTGTTTCTACTCTTAAATCTTTTCCAATTTGTTTGATGATATTTAAAGCAATATCATCACCAATTCCAGTAAAACTATCTAGTTTAGAACGGTTTGCTTTTCTGTAACTTCCTTTAAATATAAATTCGATATCCAATTTATTACAAATCGCCTTTACTTCTTTGGCAATTTTAAAAGGAATCATATCATCTTCAATGGCACAAGGCCCTGCTATAAGTGTAAATTTTTTCATTTTCAATATTTATTGTTCCCCTCTAGCTTTACTTCCCAAATAACCACTGTGGTGTCTCAAGGCATATTGCTCTTTGGTGAATCCAATTTTCTTCATTAATAATACAATTACTATATCTCCAATAACAGTCATTACCGTAGTTGAAGTAGTAGGTGCTAATCCCAAAGGACCAACTTCTTTTGGAGCTCCCGTGTATAAAACTACATCACTAAATCCTGCTAAGTCTCCTTCTAAGTTTCCTGTTAATCCAATAATCTTAATAGATGGGTACATTCTTTTTACCAAAACTTCTAATTCTACTATTTCTCTTGTTTTTCCTGAGTTAGAAATAAGAATTAAGATGTCGTTTTTCTGAACTATTCCTAAATCACCATGTTGCGATTCGCTTGGGTGAAGAAATACAGCAGGAGTTCCTGTAGAGGCAAGTGTTGTAGCAATGTTTATACCAATTTGTCCGGCTTTCCCCATTCCACTTATTACTACTTTTCCGCCTTTTTGGTGAACTTGCTCTTCTATTAAATCAACAGCATTTTGGTAGTTATCATTAGCAACCAGGTTTTGAAGCGCTTTTACTTCTTGGTTTATAATGTCTTGAACAGTCTCGATCATAATTGGGTAATAATTTACCTCAAAGGTAAGTAATAATGGTAAGTTTTGATTAAATTTAAGGGAATCGATATTTAAAATTATGGTACTCACAAAAAAAGAATTGGTAATAAGAGGATCCAATACTCGTGAAATGGGAATGGATATTGTTCTTAACTCCAAAGAATTAACTAAACAACCAGTGGTAATTTTTTGTCATGGGTATAAAGGATTTAAAGATTGGGGATGTTGGAATTTGGTTGCAGAAGAATTTGCTAGTCAGGGATTTAATTTCGTTAAATTCAATTTTTCACACAATGGAGTTACAATAAATAAACCAACTGATTTTGATGACTTAGAAGCATTTGGAAATAACAATTACAGCAAAGAATTATTTGATTTAAACGCAGTGATTGATTGGGTAGTTTCTGATGAAAATGAGTTTAAGGATTTATTCGATACAAGTAATATTTATGTAATTGGTCACAGTAGAGGTGGAGGAATAGTGAGTTTAGCTTCAGCCAAAGACCCTAGAATAAAGAAAGCAATTACTTGGGCTAGTGTATATAATTTAACCGAAAGACTTCCTGGAGATACTGAAGAATGGAAACAAGATGGAGTTGTTTACCAAACTAATGGGAGAACAAAACAAGAAATGCCACTATATTTTCAGTTTTATGAAAACACGCAAATGAACATAGCGGAGTTAAATATTGAAAAAATTGGAAAGAAAATAACCAATCCTTTTTGTATCATTCATGGGTCAGTGGATACAGTTGTTCCTGTTGAAGAGGCTGAAAAATTAAATGATCTAATTCCTAATTCTCAAATTATAATTATTGAGAATGCAGGTCATACTTTTGGTTCCAATCATCCATTTCAATTCAATGAATTACCAAGTGATTTAGTTAAGTTAGTTGGCGAATCCATACTTTTTTTATAAAGTTAACTAGGTTTAGTTTTCTTTTAATGTTTTAGCATATTCAGCTTGCGTTTCAGCATATTCTGGACAGCTTTCAGAAATAGCAGCAGAAAAATCATCTGTAGAAGCATCTACTCCATCAAATGCTAAATCTAATCCGCATAAAGCGTAATCCATAGCAGCAGAAGATGCTGCAAGTGCATCACTCACGTCTCCTCTTTCAGCAGTTTTGTCAGCCATACATTTACACATTTTATCAGCTCCAGCTTTCACTTCTTCTTTAGAAGCTCCACCTCCGCATGATGCAAGTATTCCAACTGTGGCAAAAGCCATTATTAAATTCCTTTTCATAGTTTTGATTATTTAGGTTAATACTTAAATCTACACAAAATTAGCTAGTTCTTAAAAAGAAAGCTTTCAATTTTCTCAAATTTTCTTAAAATCCTTTAACACCTCTTCCCCCTCAATATCTACATTGTATTCAAATCCAGCTTTTTTTAAGGTAATTATTCCTTTGTATTTAATCTTAATATTTTTGTTGAATAATCCACTTAATACACCTCCAAGTATTCCTTTTTTATCTTTTAATATGGAACTTGTAGGGACTGAAACAATTAATGGGACTGTAAATTCTTTACCAGCACTTAACGAGATTGAGTTTGGTTGATTCACTTTGCTAACATATAATCCATTTACTAGGAGTTCTATATCAGTTTTTACAACTTCACAGCCCACATCATTAGGATTTAGGAAATAAGAATCTGCGCTTAATTTTATTTCATTTTTATTTAGTGTAATGATTTTATAATCATCTAGTTTTACAAAATCAGGCTCTTGAGTCAGAGTACAACTTGATAAGGTTATCAATATAAAAAGTGCAATTAGTTTATTCATTTTCATTTAGTTTATTATTAAGAAAGATTACTTCAGCAGCTTCTTTTACATCATGAACTCTTAAAATATTACCTCCACTTTGGAGAGCAATTGAATGTAAAGCTGTTGTTCCATTCAAGGCTTCTATAGCTGATACTCCAAGAGTTTTGTATATCATAGATTTTCGAGATATACCTACTAAAACAGGACAGTTAAGCGATTTAAAATTAGATAAATGAGCTAGTAATTCATAATTGTGTTCAATCGTTTTTCCAAAACCAAAGCCTAAATCTATTATTATGTCATTTACTCCGAGTCTATTCAGTTCAGCTACTTTTTTATGTAAGTATTGATAAACCTCAGTAACTACATTGTCATATTTTGGTTCTTTCTGCATGTTTTGTGGAGTTCCTTTCATGTGCATAATGCAATAAGGAACTTGTAGTTGTTTTACTGTATTAAACATATTGCTATCCATTTCACCAGCAGATATGTCGTTAATTATACTTGCTCCAGCTTTAACTGCTTTTATTGCAACTTTGCTTCTAAAAGTATCAATCGAAATTATTGTTTCAGGATAGTTTTTTAAGATTGTTTCAATTGCAGGAATAACTCGATTAAGTTCTTCTTGCTCGCTCACTTCTTCTGCTCCTGGTTTAGATGAATATCCACCAACATCAATAATGGTTGCGCCTTCGTGCAACATTGTTTTAGTTTGTTGTAAAATATCGGATTCCAACTCGTAATTTCCTCCATCAAAAAAAGAGTCGGGAGTAACATTTAAAATTCCCATTACTATTGGGGAATCCAGATTTAATAATTTATCTTTACAGTTAATAGTCATACTAAATACATTAGCTCTAATAAGATGAATACTTCTCAGCAATACGACACAATTATAAGTAAATGTGAAGACATTTTTACCAAAAAAACCAAAGATTATGGTACTGCTTGGAGAATATTAAGAACAAGCTCGTTAACTGATCAAATTTTTATAAAAGCTCAAAGGATAAGAACGCTTGAAGAAAATGGATATAGCAAAGTAGGAGAGGGTATAGAAGATGAATTTATTGGAATCATTAACTATTGTGTAATGGCAATTATTCAGTTGGAATTAACTGATGATAAGAATCTTGAGTTGGAAACGAAAGTAGCTCAAAATCTATATAAAAAATATTTTTTGGAAGCTAAATCACTAATGGAAACTAAAAACCATGATTATGGTGAAGCTTGGAGAGACATGAGAGTTTCTTCTTTTACTGATTTAATTTTGATGAAATTATTAAGAGTGAAACAAATAGAAGATAACAAAGGAGAAACTATAATGAGCGAAGGGATTGATGCTAATTACTATGACATGATTAATTATGCGGTATTCGCTTTAATACAAATGAGTGAGAAAGTTAATTATTAGTTATTCGTCTTAGCTTAAATACATTGTCGATAATTTATACTTAAATTTAATTTAATTTTTTAAACCAAAATACTATGAAATACCTTATTTATATAGCTCGAATTGTTGTTGGATCTGTGTTTGTTGTTTCTGGACTAATTAAGGCAAATGATGCCTTAGGTTTCTCTTATAAACTAGAAGAGTATTTTGAGCCAGCAGCTCTTGGTTCTTTTTGGACTATGTTCGAAAATTTTGCACTTCCAATAGCCATTTTGGTTTGTGTAGCCGAAGTAGTTTTAGGGCTTTCTTTATTATTTGGAACAAAATATAAACTAACAGTTATTTTCATTTCTGCCTTCTTAGTCTTTTTTGGATTCTTAACTTATTACACAGCACAATGCGATCCTTATGAAATAGTTACTTATGTTGGTGAAACAGGAGAAACTATAACTACAAATCGACAGTGTGTATTAGATTGTGGATGTTTTGGTGATGCACTTAAAGGTTCGTTGGGTAGATCGTTAACACCATGGGAATCTTTCCAAAAAGACATGGTACTCTTATTTTTCACCATCTTTTTATTCTTTGGATTTAAATCTCAAAAACTAAATAACGAACGAAAAGACAAGATCATTTTAGGTGGAGCTTTGTTGTTCACTGCAGGATTTGGAGGTTATGTTTTTGGATGGTGGATGCCATTGGCTTTTATTGCAATAGCAACTATTTTGTATGTAATTATCAAATGGTTTTATGTGCGTAAAGGAAGAGAATGGGTAATTATTGCAATGCTAATCGGTATATCGAGTGCATTTGCTTGGTACACTCTTACTTACTTACCAGTAAAAGATTACAGACCTTATGCAGTTGGAAACAATGTGGCTGAGTTAAGAAAATCCTCTGATGATTTTAAGCAAGAAATAATGGATGCTGAAATAGCTAAAAATATGCCTACTTATGCTGATGCAATTGAAAAGGATGTTCTTATTTTATTAGCAACAGACAGTATTTATCAAATAGCCAATCTTTCAGATTCATTAAAAAATGAAAGAAAAACTGAGTTAATGCAAGAAATAACTTACAGATATGAAGACTTAGTAATGCAAAATGCAGAAGTGTTTGCAATGGATTCATTAAAAAGAGCAAACCTATTACCACCTGTTTATGCAACTATGTACTATTTGCAAAACAAAGAGACTGGAGAAAGAAAGAAATTTTCTAGTACACTGTACTCATCTGAGAAATTGTGGGAGAACTGGGATTTTGTATATGTTTTAATAAACAAAAAAACTGGTGATATAGTTGAAGTAGAAAAGAAAGATTACAAAGAGGAAGAATGGAAGGCTAAAGGATATAAAAAGCAAAGTTCTGCACCATTTGTAGAAGTGCCTGGGTATGAACCTAAGATTCCTCTAGACTTCGATTTTAATGATGATGTAATTAATGCTGATATACTAGGAAGTGAAGAGTATTTACTACTTGTAGTGACTTGGGATTTATCTCTTTCTAAAGAAAAAGCATTTGTAAAAATTAATGAGTTATATACTCATGCTCAAGCAAAAGGATATAAATTTTATGCAGCTACTGCTAAAGATTACTTAGCTGAAGACTTTAAGAATGCAAACAATGTTGAGTTTGATTTTGCTTCGGCAGATGAAAAAATATTGAAAACGATTATTCGTTCCAATCCTGGAGTTGTGTTGATGAAAGGAGGAGTAATTCTTGGTAAATGGGATAAGAACAGAGTACCTAGTCCTAAGAGATTGGAAAAGTATATTTCTAAGCTTAAATAAATGAATTTTAAACAAATTTTCACCACCGTTCGTTACAGTAAGCCTGTGAAATTTGGGAGGAATGTGTTTAAGAAAATAACCCTTCCTGGTTTAGAAGGAATGAGTTTATATGAAGGGGTGAAGTTTACTATTGAAGCATTTCTTCGAAGTGATATTGCAACCAAAAGTGCTGCAATTTCCTTTAAACTTTTTATCTCTTTATTTCCAGCAGTAATTCTATTATTATCGCTAATTCCTTATGTTCCTATTCCTGATTTCCAGAACGAATTGTTGAATGGGATTACTGGGATTTTACCTAGTAATGTAGGCGACATAATTAACCAAACTATTGAAGATTTAATTTTTAAGAAGCACACGGGGTTTTTGTCAGTTGGGTTTATTCTTACAATTTATTATTCCTCAACAATTATAAATTCTATCCTTAATACTTTTTCAAAATCATACCAAGTAGAGGTTAAGCGAAATCCAATAAAACAAAGGTTAATGTCTTTGTTTCTAATGATTACAATTACTCTTATGATGATTATAGGATTTGCATTAATCCTATTTAGCGAAAATGTCATCTCTTACGTTATCAGTTCTTATATTATTGAAAGTGATTGGGTAGCTATTGGTATGCGAGCTCTTAAATGGATAGCTGTTCTGTTTTTATACATCATTTCTATTTCCACTTTATACAATGTGGCATTAATCAATAGAAAGAGCTGGAAAATTGTTTCTGCTGGTGCAACTTGGGCTACCATTTTAATCATTTTAGCCTCAATAGGAATGAGTGTATATATCGATAATTTTAACTCCTACAATAAGCTTTATGGTTCTATTGGTTCATTAATAGTGTTTCTTATTTGGATAAATATCTCTACAACTATTCTGATATTAGGCTTTGAGCTTTTTGCACGAAACAACACAAAATCTATATTAAATGAAGAATCCTAAATTCATTTTTGTTATTGGATTTATGGCTAGTGGAAAATCTACTTTTGGTAAAAGAATAGCCAAAGAGCTAGAATATAATTTTGTTGATACCGATAACTATATCGAACAAAAAGAAGGAAAATCTATCCCTGATATTTTTAATCAATACGGAGAAAAATATTTCAGAATACTAGAGAAATATGCTCTAAACGAGATTCTTGAGAGAGATAGTAACACTGTTATATCAACAGGTGGAGGAATGAGTTGTAATCAACATAGGTTGAACAAAATGTTAAAAAATGGGAAGGTAGTTTATCTTGATATTGATCCTAAGAGTGTAATAAATAGGCTGAAAAATGCCAAACAAAAAAGACCATTATTATCCGATTTATCTGATATCGAACTGGAAGAAAAGATAAATCAACTTCTTAAAAAAAGAAAAAAATATTATGGGCAAGCTCCTTTCAAGGTGTCTAGTTTGGATGCAAAAAAAGCATCTCTTGATTTTTTAGTATAATCAGATTCATTTAGGTATTTTTAAGAATGCATAAATCACTTTTATTAAGGTTTACATTAATCACTTGTTTTTATTTGATAAGCAACTTATCATTTTCTCAAATAACAATTAGTCCTTGTGCAAAATTAACTCCAATTCATGTGGTAGTAATTGGTTCTTCTACTGCTGCAGGGTCAGGACCATCCTCATCTGATAGTACATGGGTTAATAGATACAGAAAATATCTGCAAAATATAAATCCTGCAAATCAAGTAACAAACCTTGCTGTAGGAGGCACAACAACTTATCATATAATGCCTAGTTGGTTTCTTACACCTACTGGAAAGCCAGCAGTAACACCTGCCAAAAACGTAACAATGGCTCTAAGCTTAAATCCAGATGCTATTATAGTTAATATGCCATCAAATGATGGGGCAAATGGATTTGATGTAAACGAACAAATGTCAAATTTTATAACTCTTTATAACGAAGCAGATACTGCTGGAGTTCAAATGTGGGTTTGTACAACACAACCTAAGAACACCAATACAGCAAAAAAAATAATTCAGACAGAGGTAAGAGATTCTATTTTTAATTATTTTGGAAATTATGCCATTGACTTTTGGACAACAATTGTTGGGACTAATAATGATATTGATACTTTGTACGATTCTGGTGATGGAACTCACCTTAATAATGCTGGTCATAGAATACTTTATAATAGAGTGGTTTCAGAGGATATTGTAAATCTAGTTTCCGATACACTTCAATATTTAGATTATGTTTTAAATGATATTTATTTTGAAAATATCTCTGCATGTGGAGATAGCAATACAAGTATCAATGCAGTTATTGGAAATATTGGGACTAATAATTCAAGTAATTTAAGTTTAAATTTTGAGATTAAAGATAATGCTACTGGTATTTTCTCAATAATTCCGTTTTCCATTTCTGCAATTAACAGTTGCAGTATTGATACTGTTAGCCTTGTTGTTAATACCTATAATTCTATTGATTTCTCTGTGAGATCATACATAGTTAGTAGTGATACAATAAAGTCTAACGATACTTCTCAAAACAAAAAAATAGTCACTTTAGGACATCCTTTAATTTCTGTGCAAAACGACACTATTTGTAGAGGAGGTGTTGGTATGCTTATGGCTCAAGGTAATTCTATTAATGATACAGTTATTTGGTATGACTCTTTAGTTGGAGGACAAATTATTGGATATGGAAATAACTTTAATTTGTCTAATGTCTTAACCTCAATCACCTATTACCCAGAAGTTGTTAGAGGTGATTTGTTTTATAGTAATTCTTTATTTACCACTTCCAATGCTTCTACAAACTGGAATGGATTTATGTTTGATATTGTTGCAAACGATACGTTAACTATTGATAGTATTCAGATAAATATGAATTCAGTAGGTGCACAAACAGTAATTGGATTAAATAGAATGGGAAGTCATATTGGACATGAATCGAGTAATATTGGTTGGGTTCCTTGGGGAACAGAAAATATTACAGTTGCTAATCCTGGTGATTTTAAAACAGTTATTTTTTCTCCTGTAACACTTAATTCCAATGATACGTTAGGAGTTTATTTGTATTTACAAACTAGTTCTTCATACCTATCATACCAAAATTCTGGTGGAGCTCAAAATGTATCAAACTCAACAATTCAAGTATTAAGTGGAACAGGGATTAGTCACACTTATGGAACTTCATACTCACCAAGAAATTTTAGCGGAGAAGTTTTTTATCATTATGGATTTAGACCTCAAGGAGACTGTGTTTCGCCAAGATTAGCTGTTGAAATGGTAGTTTCTAATTCAAATTATAGTCTTGGGAATGACACTTCATTAGCCCTTAATCAATCGATAACACTTGGTTCCCCAATCTCTGGAGCAACATATTTATGGAGTAACTCCGCTACTACTTCACAAATAAATGTAGACACCTCAAACTCTTCACTGGGTTCCAATACAATTTGGGTTCAAATTACTGATGGATTAGGTTGTGTGTTTTACGATACTATAATTGTTACTTTTTCTAATGTCAGCTCTATTTTAGAATCTGATTTTTCTTCCTTAAAAATTTATCCCAACCCTAATAATAGTGGGTTTTTAAATGTAATGGGAATTGAAAAAGGTACCCTTATCGTAATAAGAGATGTGAATGGAAAAATTCTAATTAGTGAACTATTTAATAATGAAACTATTGATGTAACAGTAATATCCAAAGGTTTGTACTTAGTTTCTTTCTATCAAAAAAAGAGTTCAATAACTAAGAAACTAATAGTTGAGTAGATTTTAGTCTTAACTAAATAAAGCTTTCAATCCCAATTCATAACTTTTAAGTCCAAATCCAGTGATATGTCCTGTACAGTTTTTTGATATAAGTGATTTGTTTCTAAAATCTTCTCTATCAAATATATTGGAGATATGAATTTCGATAACCGGAGTTTCAATAGCTTCTATACAATCAGAAATTGCAACAGAAGTGTGAGTGTAGCCACCAGCATTAATTAAAATTCCTTTGTAGTTCTCGGTATCGGCTTTTTGTAATCGGTTAATCAATTCACCTTCTACATTAGATTGGTACACTTCAAAATCATATTTAGATTGCAGTGAAATCAGATAGTCTGAAAGACTTTCGTTACCATAAACTTCTGTTTTTCGTGTTCCTACCAAATTAAGATTTGGTCCATTTATTACTAATACTTTCAAGATAGCTGATTATTCGTGTTTTCAAATATCTAAATTCTTTTCCAAGGTTGCAATTAAAGGGGGGTTTTAGTTGGGATTAATTGGAATTTAAGACCTTTTTTCGCTCAAAAAAAATTATCTTCGTAACTTATTTGAGAATAAAACCAACCCATGGATAAAAATACGATAATAGGAATAGTCCTAATTTTAGGAATACTATTCACTTTTAATTTTTTGAACAAAGAAACTGCTGAACAACAACTTGCAAGAGAGCAAGTAGAAGCTAAGTATAATGACAGTATTCAAGAATTAAAAAATGTTGAGCAATTAGCTGAAAATGTTGAGGAAGTTGAAGTAATTACAGTTTCTGATTCTGCTAGCCCAAATTTTGGAATGATTGATTCTTTAGCTCAATCTAAATTGACAAAGCAATTTGGGATTTTTGCTTCAGCTTCTCAAGGAGCAGCAAATTATTACACGATTGAGAATGATTTACTAAAACTTACTTTATCTAGCAAAGGAGGAAAAGTAGTGAAGGCTGAGCTTAAAAAATACCAGAGTTACCCTAACTACATGATAGCAAGAGATTCTTTAAAAGATATTGCTGCAAAGGATTTACCAATATTAGAACCTCTTCAGTTGTTTGATGAAGATTCTTCAACAATGTTTTTTGATATAGCTATGAATAGCAGCAAAAATCTTAAGACAAGCGACTTATATTTTACACCAATTAAAACTGAAAGCAATAACATTGTTTTACGTGCAAAGACATCAGAGGAAGGTAAGTACATTGAAATGTCTTATAAGTTAGAAGATAATTATGATGTAGATTTTAATTTAACTTTTGCAGGACTTGAAGATGAAGTGGAAGGTAAAATTGATCTTAACTGGGAAATGAAATCTCTTATAACAGAGAAGGAAGCTGAAGGGCAAAGTAGAATGAGTAGTGTTTTTTATAAGCCATCTGATGATGGAAGAACTTACCTTTCTGAATTAACTGAAGCTGAAGAAGAGTTAGAATCTAAAACTGATTGGGTAGCTTTTAAGCATTGTTATTTTTCTTCAATGGTAATGTCCGAAAATGGATTTGAAAAAGGAGGGAATGTTTATTCTAATCCAATAAAAACAGCTAAATATTCGGATGAATACAAAGCAGTAATAAATGTTTCAACTGAAATTGATGATAAGACTAAAGTTCCTCTTAAATTCTTTTTTGGACCTAATGAATATGAAGTACTTAAAGCACATGATAATGAGTCAGAAGATATTATTGACTTGGGTTGGGGAGTTTTTAGATGGACAGCAAAATGGCTTATTATGCCAATCTTTAACTTTTTAAATGGGTTAGGTATTGCTATGGGAATAATCATTCTTTTGGTAACAATAACAGTAAGGTTAATTATTCTACCATTGACTTATAAAAACTACAAGTCCAGTGCTAAAATGAAGGTTCTTAAGCCTGAAATTGAAGAGATTAACGCTAAGTTTAAGGATGGAGATGCTGCTAAGAAACAACAAGCTACCATGGCACTTTATCGCCAAACTGGAGTGAACCCAATGGCAGGTTGTTTACCATTGTTTATACAAATGCCAATATTATTAGCAGTATTTAGATTTTTCCCTTCTTCATTAGAGTTAAGACAAAGATCTTTCCTTTGGGCAGAAGATTTATCTACTTATGAATCTGTAATGGACTTAGGTTTTAATATTCCATTCTATGGTGATCACGTAAGTTTATTCACATTACTATTATGTATTTCCACTATCTTTTACACAAGGATGAATAGTAGTCAAATGAGCATGCCTAGTAACCCAGGAATGCCCAACATGAAAATCATTATGTACATGATGCCGCTAATGATGTTGTTTTTCTTGAACAACTATGCAGCAGGTCTAACATTCTATTATTTCTGTGGTAACTTAATTACTATGGGTCTAATGATCTTTGTAAAAAAGTATTTGATTAGCGAAGATAAAATTAGAGCTACAATTGATTCTAATAAGCTTAAACCAAAAAAACAATCTGCGTTTCAACAAAGAATGCAAGAAGCTATGAAACAGCAACAAGCTCAAAAAAAAGGTAAAAAATAAGTTGGAATAGTTTTTGAATTAATACTTCTAAATAAAACAAAATGAAAAAAATAATATATATAATCCTTGCACTTTCTTTAGTTACATTTTCTTGCAAAAACAGAAAAGAACAAAAAAGACAAAAAGTTCAAGTGACTGATAAAGCAGAAACACCTGTTGCTACTGAAAATCCAGCTATGACTGAAGAAGCACCTGCTTCTGTTACTATGCTCGAAGAAGATGATTTTGGTTCTTTGGTGTTGATTTCACTAACTAAAACGGTTTGTTTTGGAGAGTGTCCAGCATACTCTGTTCAGTTTTACAAAGATGGAACTGTACTTTATGAAGGAATAGAAAATGTAGAAAGAATAGGAAAATTTAAAGGTAAATTAGAATTGCCTCAAATAAATAAACTATTAGAATCTGCTAGTGAAATGGGATATTTTAAATTAGATCCTAAATACGACAATGAATACGTATCTGATATGCCTACAGCAACTACTTACATTAATTACAAAGGAAAAATGAAAAAGGTAGTTTGTAGATTCGAGTGTGATAAAAATTTAATTAAGATAAATAATGAAATCGAAAATTTGACTAATAGCATGTCAATGAAAAAGTTAGAAAAGTAGAATTTCAAACAATTTTGAATAGTCAAATCCTTAGTTTTTCGCAACTAAGGATTTTTTTTTACGTATTTTAGTTTAACGATTAAAAAACAATATTTAATAATGAGAAACAATTACTTTTCGACTTTAATCTTAATCTTTATATCCTTTCTTTCAGTTTGTTATGGACAAAGCTATAACATGCGATTATTAGGAACTTGGGATAACAATAATTTACCAGCTAATAATGGAGGTTATACTTATAGCGAAGTTTTTGGTTTTGAAATGAACGGAAAAGAATATGCTGTAATTGGATCTACCCAAGGAACTCACATTATTGATATTACTGATCCAAGTAATTTAGTTGAAGTTGATTTTGTTCCAGCAAGATATCAAGGAAATGTAACGCACAGAGATTTTGATGTTCATAATGGACATTTATACATGGTTTGCGATCAAGCAACTAGTAGTTTACAAATTGCTGATTTATCTTATTTGCCAGATTCAGTCCATGTAGTTTATGATAGTACAGATTTATTAGTAAGGTCACACAATATTTTTATCGATTTGGCCAATGATATAATGTACTCATGTGGTGGGAACAAAACAACAGGATCTAATGAGTTAAGATTAATTGATATTTCTACACCAGCAAGTCCATTTTTAATAGTTGATTGTGCAGATGGAATAAGCTGGTGGTCATCTAATGTTGGTTATGTTCACGATATATACGTGAGAGATAATATAGCTTATACAAATGATGATGATGCAATGCATATCATTAATTTTTCTAATCCACTTTCGCCAGTTATTTTAGGTTCTATTTCAAGTTATGTAGATAAAGGTTATAACCACTCAGGATATTTATCCGCAGATGATACAACCTATGTAATGTGTGATGAAACTCACGCAAAGCGAGTGAAGTTTATGGATGTATCTACTCCATCAACTATTTTAGTAACAGATGTAGAAGGTACTGGAATACCTAATTTCTTTCAAATAGCTCACAATCCTATAATCAAAGATAATTTTGCGTACGTTAGTTATTACTATGATGGAGTACAAGTGTACGATATTAAAGATAAGTACAATGTTAGCAATGTAGCTTATTACGACACTTACCAAGGAGCTAATGCTTCTGGAGGAGAGGGATGTTGGGGAGTTTATCCATTATTACCTTCAGGAAAAATATTAGCTTCCGACAGGAAAGATGGATTATTTGTTTTGCAACATTTAACAACTCCAACTATAGAGTTTGATGTAACTAACCAAACTTACTTTGAGTTTGATGGATTACAAAAAGCTTACTTTTCACTTTCTAACGAGTTGGATGATACGGTAAGAGTAACTGTTGATATTGATGTAACAAGTTCAGCTACATTAAATTCTGATTATACTTTAAGCACAATTTCCCCTAAAACATTCACATTTTCTCCAGGTGAGACTAAAGATAGTGTTGAGTTTTTATTAGTTGATAATCCAGACGTAGAATCTCTTGAAACATTAATATTTAACATCACATCTACAATAAATGGAGAAATTGGAGCTAACTCTTCGGATACTATTTTTATTCAAGATAACGAAGTATTAAGCTTAACCGAAAGAGATAATAATTCTTTTAAGATATTCCCTAATCCAGCAAATCCAGGACAAGTTATTACTTTTGACAAATCCTATTCGTATCAAGTGATAGATGTATCAGGAAAAGTAGTGCTGGTAGGTAATGCCAAACAGTTTTCAACTACAATACTAAGCTCAGGAGCTTATTTAGTTCAGTATGGAACCAAAACAGAGAAATTAATTATAAACTAATTTTTGTTCAGACTTGTAAAAATAGGAATAGTATTTTTAGCTTTATTCTCTTTGGATTTACAAGCTCAGGATATCCATTTCTCACAATTTTACAACTCACCTTTAAATCTTAATCCAGCATTAGCAGGTAACTTTGATGGTAACTATCGTTTTGCAGGTAACTATCGTAATCAGTGGAGTTCAGTAACTATTCCTTTTGCTACTTTTAGTATGTCGGGTGATGCCCGAAATGTTTTTGGAATATCAAAAGCTGGTGCAGGAGTTATATTTAACAACGACAATACTGGAGATTCCCGATTTAGAACAACCATTTTTAATGTAGCAGGAAGTTACGGCTTTGATATTAATGGAGATAGCTCTAACAGAATAACTGCTGGGATTCAAACTGGTGTTACCAATAAAACATTAAGTTTTGATGAGTTAAGATTTGATGCTCAGTATAATGGAACTTCTTTTCAGGGAGGATTACCAACAAGGGAAAACTTTAATTCTACTTCACAAACTTTCTTAAATCTACATGCAGGCCTAGCTTATAAGAGAACAATAGATTCCAGAAACATAATTTCTGCAGGATTGGCTTTGTTCAATATTACTAAACCTAATGAGAGTTATTTTGACAACCAAGAGATTAAGCTCGACAGGAGAATCTCTGGTTTTGCTTCTTATCAATTTTCAGTTTCAAATTCTATTGATATAATACCTTCTACGTTTTTTATGGCTCAAGGAAAATACTTTGAGTACATTATTGGAGGAAGAGGAAAGTATATACTTTCAGAAGTAGCAGGTAGTAGACAGGCAGCCTATTTAGGAATGTTTTTTAGAACCAAAGATGCTGGATTCATAACTGCAGAATACGATTACAATAATTGGCATTTTGGATTGAGTTATGACATCAATTTATCTACCTTAAGGCAAGCAAGTAATGGGAGAGGAGGAATTGAACTATCAGCTATTTATATTTTAAAACTATTTAAACCAACTAAGTACAAACACAAAATTTGTCCTGATTATATTTAATGATTACTAGAATATTCTATATCGTTTTATTTTTATTGATTTCAACTATTGGTTGGAACCAATCGCAATCGCAATATATTTCGGCAGGGGAAAAGAGCATGGAAGAAGGAGATTTCTATGGAGCTTCCATATACTTTGGTGAAGCAATGCTTTACGATTCTACTGACTTAGATCTAATTTTTAAGTATGCCGAGTCTTTTAGGCTTCACAACAATTACGAGAAAGCCGAATACTATTACAACAAAATTTACTATAAAGATGGAGGTAGAGAATACAAAAAAGCTGTATTCTGGTTAGCTTCCATGCAAAAGATTAATGGAAAATACTTAGAGAGTTATAAAACTTGGAAACATGTTAAAACCTTATTTCCCAGGAGTAATACCTATGAAAATCAGAAAGCTAAACAAGAGATAAAAGCTTCTGCATTTGCACGAAGAGCTGAGAAATATAGAAATAATGCCAAAGTACTTAATGTTGGAGAAGGGGTTAATACGGTAGAGTCCGAATTTAATCCTTGGGTACATAATCAGAAGTTATATTTTTCTTCACAAAGAGCTAAAAACATTAATCCCAATGGAGAAGTATTGGATGAAATTTACAAAGTAAAAGTCTATGAGGCTCTTGTTAAAGACTCTGCATGGGAATTAGAAAATGACTTACCATTTATTATTAATTCGCCACAGTATCATAATGCCAATGCGTGTTTTAGTCCAGATGGAACTCAGTTTTATTTTACAAGATGTATCGATAATTCATCTTGCGAAATAATGGTTTCTTCTTTTTTAGATGGAAAATGGAAAGCTCCAAAATCGTTATCAATTAACACAACAGGTAAAAATACCCAACCAATGAGTTGTATCATTAATGGGGAAGAATATCTGTTTTTTGCATCTGATAGAAAGGGTGGTTTTGGAAAATTAGATATTTGGTATACTAAGAAAAAGCAAAATGGAGAATTTGAAAAACCAGAAAATGGAGGGAAACAAATAAACACTCCCGATAATGAAATCACTCCTTTTTATGATTCAGAATCTGGTTCTCTATTCTTTAGTTCCGAGTGGCATGCTGGGCTAGGAGGTTTCGATATTTTTCAATCTTTTGGGATTCCAGAAAGGCTGGGAAAACCAAAGAATGTTGGAGCTCCAATTAATTCCAGATGGAATGATATGTATTATTTTGTCGATACTGTAACTGACTCTAATTACATGGCTTCTAATAGAGAAGGGAGTATGACAGATAAAAATGCTACTTGTTGTAACGATATATATTCTGTGGCTTTTCCTGAAAAAATTGTTCCTGAAGAGATTGTAATAGAAACATTAGAGGACTTAAATAAGTACTTGCCAGTAACTTTGTATTTCCATAATGATTGTCCAAATCCAAGAACTACAGCTACAACTACCACACTTAATTACACAGCAACCTATAAAGATTACATCCAACTTTTACCCACCTACAATGCTGAGTATTCTCGAGGTTTATCTGGGTTAAAAAAGGAAGAAGCTATTTTGGATATAGATGATTTTTTTAAAGAATATGTAGAAAAGGGAGTGGATGATTTAGAATTATTTACTCAGTTACTTTGGCTAGAGCTCCAAAAAGGAACAGAGGTAGAGCTTACTGTAAAAGGATTTGCAAGTCCTTTGGCTAAAACAGATTATAACGTAAAACTTACTGGAAGAAGAATTTCTAGTCTTCAGAATTATTTAAAAGAATATGAAAACGGGAAGTTTTTACCTTACATCAACTCTAGTAAACTTACATTTAAAGAGGTTCCATTTGGTGAGTATACTGCAAGTACTTTAGTCAGTGATAATGTAAATGACCAAAGAAACTCAGTGTATAGCAGAGCAGCTGCATTAGAAAGAAAAATTGAAATAATATCGGTTAACTACCTCAATGAAAAGCAACCTAGAATTGGTTTGAACAAAGAATCAATAGATTTAGGAAGTATAAAAAAAGGGACTAAAATTCCAGTTTCTTTTACAGTTACAAATAATGGAAATGCTCCTTTAATTCTTGAAAAAATTGAAGGTTCTTGTAGCTGTACTGTTGTAAATACTTCTCAAGTTCCATTGCAACCGGGAGAGTCAAGAGTAGTAAATGCTACTATTGATACGGAGCAATTATCTGGCAAGCAAACCAAGGTTATTCAAATCACCTCAAATTCGAATCCTGCGCAAACCGAATTTGTTGTTAACTTTGAAGTAACCGAAAACTAATAAACTATGCCTTATTTCGATCGATACATTGCACTTTCAACATCTCAAGATATTGAAACTACCTTGGTAGAAAGCCACAATCATTTGATTCAAGTGATCCAACCTTTGACTGATGTGCAAATGGATTTTGCTTACGAAGAAGAAAAATGGAGCATTAAAGAACTAATGCAACACCTTATCGATACAGAGAGAATATTTGTATACCGTGCACTAAGATTTGCCCGAAATGACAAAACTGAATTACCTGGTTATGATCATGAAACATATAATTCGGAATCTAATGCCAAACAAAAATCTAAAGATCAGTTATTAAAAGAATTTGTGGCGGTTCATAGAGCTACTATCATGTTTTTTAATCAATTACCAAGTGAAGCGATTGATAGAAATGGTATTGCAAGTGGAGAAAAAATGACAGTTAATCAGATAGCTCATATAATTGCAGGTCACACCCAACATCATTTATCTATTATTGAAGAAAGATATCTACCGAAATTATAATTATGAAATATTTAGTATTAATTATCTCACTTTTAACTTTATGTTTTGGAGCACAATCTCAATTACTTACTCCACAAACAATGATGTATCCTACATCAAATGGAGATAGCTTAGAAGTAGATGTTTACTTACCAAATAACACAGGAACTTTTCCAGTAATATTAATTCAAACTCCATACGGTAAATTCTCTTTCAGAAATGGAATGCCTTTAGGTATTAAAAGAAATCTAAGCTCAAGTAACTATGCGTTTGTAATATTAGATTGGAGAGGAAGATTTGCAAATTTATCAAAATTTGATGCAAGTGTAGATAAAGGAGATGATGGATATGATTTGGTAGAATGGATTGCAACCCAAAGTTGGTGTACGGGTAAAATTGGTACTTGGGGCCCTTCTGCTCTAGGTAATGTGCAATTTGAAACAGCAAAAAAGCAACCACCACACTTAACTTGCGCAGTCCCACAAGTTTGTTCTCCTCAGTTTTTTTATAAAGATTATTATGCTGGAGGTTCAGCAAGAGTTGCTTATCTCGAGCAACTAGATGGTTTAGGTTTTGGAGTTTCTTCAACAGTTATTGCTCATCCTTACTATGATTTTTTGTGGTCTTCAGCTGAAGCCAGTACTGTTTATCCTGATAGCATAAAAGTACCAATGTTGCTAACAGGTGGATGGTACGACCATAATACTGATGGAATGTTATTTCAGTTTGATACATGTACAAAGAACTCAATTTTACCAGCAGGAACAAAACACCATTTATTAATGGGTCCATGGGTTCATGGAGGTTCAGGAGCTGCTTATGTTGGGTCTGCTATTCAAGGTCAACTAACTTATAATAATGCAGCAGGAATTAGTGATTCAGTTGCCTTAGAGTTTTTCGATTATCATTTGAGAAGTATAAATAACGGATGGGATTCCAAACCAGCTGTAATGTATTACCAAATGGGAGACGACCAATGGTTAGAGGATTCGCAATGGCCAGTTTCATATGTTACTCCAACTAACTATTATTTACAGAATGATTTCAGTTTAAAAACGACCACCTCGGTAACAGGAGCTTGGACTTTTTCATTCAATCCTACTTCACCTTCACCAACTGTAGGAGGAGCAACTTTAAATGCTAATTTAGACCAAGGCCCTTATGATCAGGTTCCTTTAGTAGAATCCCGATTTGATTTATTGACTTTTGATACTCCAATCCTAACAAAGGATTTAAAAATTAAGGGAAAAATTGAAGCTAATTTTTATGTCAGTTCAGATAAAAAAGATACTGATGTAGCAATTAGAATAACTGATGTGTATCCAGATGGACGATCTATGCTATTGCTTGATGGAATACAAAGAATGAGAGTTAGAAACGGATACAGAGTGGCTGACACTTCTTTTTTAGATTCGGGTGTAGTTTATCCTGTTTCTGTCGATTTACCTTCTACTGCTATTACAATTAAGGCAGGGCATCAGTTGAGAGTTATAATTACTGCAAGTAATTACCCAATGTATAACCGTAACATGAATAATGGAGGAGAAATGTATCCTGGAGGAAATTTAGATTCAGTACATAATCCTGAGTTTGTGATTAATAAAATACATGTTGGTACAACACACCCAAGTCATTTAGTTCTGCCAGTTGATAATACCAATACTTCAATTGCTGAGATTGACTTATTTAAAGTTGAGATATTTCCAAATCCCAGTAATAAATTGATTAATATTCAATCTGATGAAGTAATTAAGCTATTAACAGTTTTTGATTTATCAGGTAAAAAACTACTTCAAACTTCTGAAAATACAAATCAAATTGATGTGACTAATTTTAAATCTGGAGTATACTTATTGGTTATTGAGACTAAGAAGGGTACCGTTACTAAGAAAATTATAAAAAACTAAGTATGAAAAAACAACTTGTAATTCTATTTTTCTTTTTATCTATTTTTGGTTTTTCTCAAAAAAATAACGATTCTATTTTAGCTGAAAACCGAGAGTTTAGAGATGACTCAAACGAGCATTATGCCGATTCGGCTCATTCTCCATTAACCGAAGAAGCAAGAAAAGAATTTGATTCTATTCCATTTTTTCCAATTGATACAACATATTATGTAGTTGCAAAATTTGTAAAGATAAAGCGAGGTAAGAATTTTAAAATGCAAACTTCAACAACCAGGCAGCCAGAATATAAAGTGTACGGAAAAGCAGTTTTTACACTAAGAGATACAACTTATGAATTGATGATTTACCAGAACGTAAATTTGACCAAAAAGGAAGGATATGAAGATTTTCTTTTCTTACCATTTAACGATTACACCAATGGAAACGAAACTTACGGAGGAGGACGTTATTTAGATTTACGAATTCCAGATGGTAGCACTATCATTTTAGATTTTAATAAGGCTTACAATCCTTATTGTGCTTATACAGATCGATATTCCTGTCCAGTTCCGCCTAAAGAGAATTCAATCACAACTTATATTTATGCTGGGGTTCAATTTAAAGGGGAGGAGCATTGATTCCAAAAAAATAACTTTATATTTATCCATGGCAATAGAAAAAGGTAATAAAAAGACCATCCGAGGATGGATGATGTACGACTGGGCAAATTCGGTTTACAACCTGGTTATTAGTTCGGCAATCTTTCCAATGTTTTATAAGGGTGTTACTGAAAATAATGGACGTATTGTAAATATAAATGGGAATAAACAAGTAATAATAGAAGCATTTGGTTCAGAATGGATTAATACTTCGTTAATTACTTATGTAATGGCAATAGGATTTTTAGTAGTAGCTATTCTTTCTCCTATTTTATCTGGAGTTGCAGACTACATTGGGAATAAAAAAATATTCATGCGAATTTTCTGCTATCTGGGATCCTTTTCCTGTATGGCTTTATACTTTTTTAACTATCAAAATATTGAAATAGGCTTTTTGTTTTATTTATTTGCTTTAATTGGTTTTTGGGGAAGTTTGGTTTTTTATAATGCCTATTTACCAGAAATTGCTGAGAAAAAAGTCCATGATAAAATAAGTGCGCAAGGATTTTCAATGGGATACATTGGTAGTGTTTTGCTATTACTTATATGTCTTGTATTAGTATTGAATCCTGAAACTTTTGGATTTAGTGGAGCAGGTGAAGCTTCAAGATTTGGATTTTTACTAACTGGCGTTTGGTGGTTTGGATTTAGTCATATTTTCTTTTTTAGGATAAAGGAAGAAAGTAAAATGAAAAAAATAACCAAACAAGTCCTTAGTAGTGGTTTTAAAGAACTAAAAGTTGTTTATAAAGAATTTATGGGTATTGAGAAATTAAAAAGATTTCTTCCAGCCTTTTTCATGATTAGCACAGGAGTTCAAACAGTGATGCTTGTAGCGACTTATTTTGCAGGTAAAGAAATAGATTGGGCAGATGAGAAGAGTGAAACTTCTGGATTGATTATAAGTATTTTATTAATACAAATTGTTGCTATCCTTGGAGCTTTAGTCATGTCCAAAGTTTCGCAAAAAATTGGGAATATAAAATCATTACAGTTTATTGTCTTTGCCTGGGCTTGTATTGTGATATGGGCATATTTCATCCATAGTCCTTTAGAGTTTTATATTACGGCTGCGTTAGTAGGACTTGTAATGGGCTCAGTTCAGGCACTTTCACGATCAACCTATTCTAAGTTTTTGCCTGAAACAGAAGATACTTCCTCTTACTTTAGTTTTTATGACGTTACTGAAAAAATTGGGATTGTTGTTGGGTTGTTTCTTTTTGGGTTTTTAGAGCAAGTTACTGGTGATATGCGAATTTCCATTGTTGCTGTAGGTATATTTTTCGTTATCGCTTTCATTTTACTTAGTTTTGTACCTAAGGACAAAGCCGAAAAATCACTTTAAACGTTAAGTAAATGTCTCAAACTAAAAATCGAATTTATGTGTCGGTTTCCAATGATTTATTCTCGGATATGAGAGTAGATAAAGTTTGTAACACATTAGTTTCAATGGGATTTGATGTTCATTTAGTTGGAAGAAAATTACCGAATAGCTTACCACTCACAAATAGAAATTATAAAACAAAAAGGCTTAAACTCTTATTTAAAAAAGGAGCATTGTTTTATGCAGAGTTTAATTTTAGATTGTTTTGGTATTTACTTTTCAAAAAGCACTCTGTACTTTTGGCAAACGATTTAGATACTTTGCTTGCAAATAGATGGGTAAGTAAGCTAAAAGGATCACAATTAGTATATGATTCTCACGAGTATTTTACTGAAGTTCCTGAGCTAAAAGAAGGCTCCTTTGCCAAAAACACTTGGTTGAAAATCGAAAAACAAATATTTCCTAAACTTAATAAAGTGTATTCTGTTTGTGATTCAATAGCAGATATTTACTCCACTAAATACGGAGTAAATGTAAAAGTTGTGAGGAATATCCCTAGAATAGAGAAGATAAAAAAGTATAGAAATAGAGCAGAGCTTGGTTTACCAGAGAATAAGAAAATACTACTCTTACAAGGAGCAGGAATAAACCTAGATAGAGGTTCGGAGGAAATGGTGGAGGCAATGAAATATTTGCCAGAAGAGTATCTGTTTGTTATTGTTGGTGGGGGAGATGTATTTGAAAAGTTGAAAGGAATTATTATAGATAATAAGCTAGAAAACAAAGTAATGATAAAAGGTAAAGTTCCATATCAGGAACTGATACAATATACGTATCAAGCCGATTTAGGACTTTCATTGGATAAGAATACTAACTTGAATTACGAGTTTTCTTTACCCAATAAATTATTCGATTATATCCATCATGAAACTCCAGTTTTAGCATCTAATCTTACTGAAATAAGAAAAATTGTAGAAGGAAATGGAGTAGGGTGGATTCTTCAAAATCATAATCCAGAGACTATTGCTAATCAAATTCAAGGAATTTTTGCCAATGAAAGTGATTATTTGGCAAAGAAAGAAAATACTAAGTTAGCAGCTGAAAAACTAACTTGGGAAAACGAAGAGTTAGTTCTTAAACACTTATACTCTGATTTATTACAATGATTTCAGCAATAAACATAGTAGCATTTGACGTACCTTTTCCAGCAAATTATGGAGGAGTGATTGATGTGTTTCACAAAATCAAAACATTTAATCAGCTTGGTGTAAAAGTACATTTGCATTGTTTTGAATACGGCAGAGGAAACCAACCAGAACTAGAGCAATATTGTGAGTCAGTAAACTATTACAAACGAAAGTCTTCTTGGATTTATGCTTTATCAAGCAAGCCATATATTGTTATTACCCGAAAATCTAGAGAGCTTAAAAAGAATTTATTAAGTAATGATTTTCCTATTTTATTCGAAGGACTTCACACTTGCTATTTACTGAATGATAAAGATTTAAAAGACAGAATTACAATTTACAGAGAGAGTAATATTGAACACAGGTATTACAACCATTTAGCAAAATCGGAGGTATATTGGATAAAGAAAATCTACTTAAATATAGAAGCCAGAAAATTAAAAAAGTTTGAATCTACGGTTGAAAAAGCCTCAATGAATTTTATTGTTTCTGAAACTGATTTCCATTATTTCGAAATGAAATATGGTAAGCTAAGCAACCATTTTATTCCTAGTTTTCATGAACATAATGAAGTTGTAATTCCAGATGGATTAGGCAAATTTGTCTTGTATCATGGTAATCTTTCAGTTTCTGAAAATTATGAGGCAGCTATGCATTTGATTAAAAATATATTTTCTGTTATCAAAGTACCATTCATAATTGCTGGATTAAATCCACCAGAGTTTTTGATAAAGGAGGTTGAAAAACATTCACATATTTCGTTAATCGCTAATGTAAGTCAAGAAAAGATGACTGAGCTTTTGGAGAATGCTCAAATTAACTTCTTATACACCAATCAAGCAACAGGATTAAAGCTAAAACTGCTTAATGTATTATATCACGGAAGGCATTGTTTGGTTAACTCCAAAATGGTGGAGGGAACAACTTTGTCAGAAATTTGCCAAGTAGAAGACTCTGTAGACAAACAGATTATATTAGTTAAGCAATTAATGGAAATGCCAATTGGACTTGAAGATAAAATAAAACGAATAGCGGTTTTATCAGAAAATTACTCCAATATTGGAAATGCAAAAAAGATGTTTGAAGCTATTAGTGATTTGCAATAGCAACCATCAATTTCTCTAATTTCTTTGTCACAACTGAGTTGTAGCAAGTATAATTATTTACAATTAATGCAAATGCCAAATTCTTTCCACTTTTACTAGTAACGTATCCAGCATAACTTTTAACACGAGTCATTGTTCCACTTTTTGCTCTTAATCGTCCTTCTGCGTATGTATTCCTTCCAATACGGTACATAGTTCCAGATTTACCTGCAATTGGCAAAGAGGAGTAAAATGACTTATAATTTTTACTAGTAACCATATAATCCAAAATTGAAGTTAAATGATAAGCAGAAATAGCATTCATTCGTGACATTCCACTTCCATCACTCACGTACATTCCATCTGTATCAATATGTTTACTCCAAAAACTCTTAACCGCTCTTGATCCAGAATAATTATTTCCTTCATTATATTCTTTCTTTCCCATTTCGTTCAATAAATGTTCGGCAAATAAATTAATACTTCGGTGGTTAGTTTGGTAGGCGATTTGACCAATATCAGGTGATTTATAATCATAAAAACTAGTTCGTTCATTACTATTTGATTCGCCATTTATTGCCATTAATCTTAATGTAGTAGATGCCTCTGCAACCTTTACACCTAATAATTTCAAATAAGTTTTAAGGTCATATGCTACCTGAAATGCTGGATCAGAAAGAGATGCTTTTACAATAAATTCGTCTTTTCCTTTAGGAATCGTTCCTTCAATTTTTCGGTAATTGGAGTAAGGAGCCGAATAAATATAGGCTTTGTCGCTATTAATATTAGAAGCTCTTACCAAGTTATCGAACTTTAGGTTAGGAGAGTAGGGGATTACTTTTTCAATTGTGGTAGTATCTCCATCATTCGCTCCCGATTTAAAATAAAGGTTAGCAGTATTATCATAAGCTGATAATCCATTTGGCCCAGCTCCATAATAATTTCCAATATCTCCCCAAAGCCATGATGTAGGTATCGTGTTGTAGGAATAATAACTAGCATCCCCAATTATTTTTCCTGTAACCGAATCAATTCCTAGTTTCTTTATTTCTTGAGCAAAAGTCATTAAGAAGGCAGTTTGCTGTTCGTCTTTTTTCAAAAAATACTTTGAACCTAATGTTGGATCTCCTCCACCTTTCACAAATATATTACCGTGAAGAATACCATTAGAATCAATAATTCCATCATATTCTAAATTAGTCGAAAATCTTTTGTAAGATCCAAGTTCGACCAATGCAGATGCAGTTGATACAATTTTCATTGTACTTGCAGGAACTAAACTATTAGTAGCATTATGAGATGCAATTTCTAAATCAGTATCAACATCTATTACTCTAAAACTAATACTTGCGTTTTTCAAATCATCATCTGAAAGCAAGGTGTTAAAAGTTTTCATCACACTATTTTGCGAGTATAATTGTAAACTGCTTATAAGTAGCAGAGTAACAGTAAATATTTGTTTTAGATTCATTTTAGAAATATTTATTTAAATGTAGGAGTTTGTTTTTTAAATTTGATTCACATTATCCAATTATTATACCAAGTTCAATGTTAATCATAATCTTGTCTATCTTATTGTATTGAAAACATTATGTAAAGAACTTTATAATTAATAGAATATTTGTTAGTTTTATCCTAATAAGAATAACACATCAGGTGTTGGCATCATTTTTGGATATTACAGTTTGTAGTAAGAAAAAAAGGATTTTTCTTACTTTATAATATTTAATTAATAACTTTAAAAAAACAAAACAATGAAAAAAATAATTGGAATAGTAGGAGCATTAGCTCTGATTATCGGATTAACAAGTTTTACAATAGCAAGCAACAAGGCTGCTAGTGGGGATGATTTAATAGGACTTTGGGAGCCAAGTAATGGAAAAGCCAGAGTAAAAATCGAAAAAATCGGTAAAAAGTATTACGGAAAAATCGTTTGGTTAAGAGAACCAATAGACCCTAACACCAACAAACCAAAAGTAGATAAGAATAACCCAGACGATAAATTAAAAAAGGTGCCATTAAGAGGTTACAGATTACTTAAAGATTTCGTTTACACAGATAAAAACGAATGGAGTGATGGAACGATTTACGATCCAGAAAGTGGAAGTACGTACAGTTGTGTAATTAACAAAGATGGTGATGTACTTAATATCAGAGGATATGTAGGAGTTAAAGCTCTTGGTAGAACTGATGTTTGGAAAAGAATTAAACTAAAGAAAAAATAAATAAATAAACTATGTCTATAATTTTTAGGTCATTCTTTTTAGGAGCTATTCTCCTAGGAAGTAGTTATTCGGCAATTGCCCAAAACGATACAATAATAGAGGATGAGGAAGATTATAGCATGTATGATGATGTGGAAGATGTAGGTGAAATTACGACCTATTGCAGCCCCAAGATTTTTGATTTAAGCCCTAATAGGTTTATCTCAATTGGTCATGATTTTGCTGCAGCCGGTAAGTTAACAACATCACGTGAAGGAGCTTATGCACCTGATTCTGTTCCAGGAAACACAACCAGAAGTGGTAGTGTTTTTTATAATGGACTAAGGATAAATGCAAATATTCCAGTAGTATCTAAATCAAGTATTGTGTGGCAAATGGGTGGGGGTATTAATCAAGCACGATTTAATGCACAAAATATAGATACTGGAGATCACGGAAGGTTTATAGATGAATTAGAAAAAGGGCTGACAAGTGTGAATCTTAACACAACAATCTTTAAGCCTCTTGGAGAAAAGAATTTTTTAATTCTTCAAGTAATGGGAGAGTTGAATGGAAATTATACTTTCAAAAACTCTAATTCTGTACCAAAGTTTGAAAACACAAGACTATCAAGTACACTTTTATGGGGAAAAAGACCTCACGATAGGTTACAATGGGGAGTTGGTTTATCCAGAACTTTTAGAGCTGGAGAAATGAACTACATTCCTATTGTGATGTATAACTACACTTCGAAAAACAGAAAATGGGGGACAGAAATTCTATTTCCTGCAAAAGCTGCTTACAGAAGAAAATTTAATCCAACAAACATCTTATTGATTGGTTATGAGTTAGAAGGAACAACTTACAGGTTATATGATACTAAGTTTAATGCTCAAAATTTGGAGCTAAGAAGAAGCGAAATCCGTATCAGATTAGATTACCAAAGACAAATAAAAGGATTTTACTGGATGGGAATTCAAGCAGGAGTAATTGCTAATTATAATTTTAGTGTAGATGATTTAACTGCAACTAATAATAAAGAGTTCTTTAGAGGGTTCTTTGGAGAGCAAACATTCACTTTTCTTAACGGAATGAGTCCTATGCCTTATGTCAACATATCTTTTAACCTAGTGAGCTTATAATAGCTTCATCACTATAATTATTTAAACTCTTTGCTTAACTGCAAAGAGTTTTTTTTTTGGAATGAACTATATAGATTTTAGTCTAAATTAATTAGTTTTTCTAATTTAATAACAATTAGAACTATTCAGTGTATTCAAATTTCATTATATTATACAATGAAATTTTGGCAAAATCATCCAGGGATTAGGCTAGTGTTTCCATTTATATTGGGAATAATTGCGGCTGCAGAATCACAAACTACAAATAGTTTTGCCTTTTATATTTCAATAACACTTCTACTTTTTTTTGGAATTAGTATATATTTCTCACGTTTTCAATACCGAAAACTAACTGGTATTATCATTCACCTTTTATTATTTTTTGTCGGTTTTCAATACACGATTGAAAGAACAGATAAGTTTAAGAAAACTCATTATTCAAATTTCATCAATCCTAATGATTACTTGCTGGTAAAGGTTTGTGATAATTTAGAAGAAAAGCAGAATTCATATAAAACTATACTTGAGGTACAGCAAATTTCTTCAGACACTAATAGAATTGTATCAGGTAAAATATTGGCTTATTTTAAAAAAGGAATTAAAATATCTAGTATTAATTATGGAGATGAACTGCTAATAAAGAATAAGTTGAATGAAGTAGGAGGTGCGAGAAATCCAAATCAGTTTAACTACAAGCATTACTTAAATATTAATCAAATAAACTCCCAAGTTTTTTTGGATTCAGTTTCTTGGCAGAAAACTGGAGTTAATTCTGGAAATGGTTTGGTCGCTTTTTCTCAAAGAATGAGACAGAAATTATATAATTATTTATCAGATAATGGAATAGTTGGGGATCAGTTAAAAGTAGCATCAGCTCTTCTCCTAGGTTATCGTGAGAATTTAGACAAAGACTTAGTAAAATCATATTCAAGTGCTGGTGCAATACATGTATTAGCTGTATCTGGACTTCATGTTGGAATTCTTTATTTGCTTTTGGCAAATTTGCTTAAAGTATTTTCCAAAATCAAGAATAGCAAAATTTGGATTGCTCTAATTTTAATATCCATTTTATGGTTTTATGCGCTTATGACAGGCATGTCGGCCTCTGTAATGCGATCAGCCACAATGTTCACTTTCATTATTATTGGAGATAAAATAATTGATAGGAAAGGTTCTATTTACAATACTCTTGCTATTTCTGCTTTGGTTCTCATCCTCATAAATCCATATATTATCTATCAAGTAGGTTTTCAATTGTCTTATTCAGCAGTTTTGGGGATTGTTTATGTCCAGCCCAAGTTGTATAAACTGATTTATGTTAAAAATATATTTCTACAAAAAGTTTGGGCAATAACTTGTGTTTCTATAGCAGCTCAAATAGCTACATTTCCTCTCAGTCTTCATTATTTTCATCAGTTTCCAGTCTACTTTTTTATCATTAATTTAATTGTAATCCCGGCAGCTATAGGAATTTTTTATCTTGGAATATTTTTGTTTGTAACTGCTCCATTTGGTGGGCTTTCATTGGTAATTGGTAAAGCCATGAATGGTATTATTTGGGTATTGAACCAAGCAATTTGTATTACCGAAAAAATGGCTTATTCACTCATTGAAGAAATAGCTATCTCATTTCATGAAACCTTTCTTCTTTATGCTATAATTATTTCATATTTAGCTTCTTTGGTTTACCGAAAAGTAAGATTAGTATACGTTACAGGCATCCTAACTATTCTTTTTCTAGGGATACAACTGAATGAACAATACCAATCTACACAGCAAGCTAATATTACTTTTTACTCAGTTAATAATGAAACTGTTTTCGAATTTGTATCAGGAAAAAGCACCTACTTTATTAGTAGTAAAAAACTGAAAGAAGATTGGAGTAGCATGTTGTTTAACGTAAACAATAACTGGAATAATCAGAACATCACCAACAAGATTTATTTAGATATTGACAGTTTGCCAGTTGATTATCAAAACAAAAATCTATTGATAATGAATGGGGTTTTCATATTTAATAATAAGAGAATTAGACTCTTAAATAAGAGTAATATAAATTTCAAATCTGCTGATTTGACTTTGGTTACAAAACAAAACCTGAAATTGATTAATAAATTAACTCCAAGGCCTAATGAAAAAATAATCTTTGATAGCTCGATAAGACCTTATAAAGCCAATTATTATCTAAAGTATTTAGATACAACCAATATAGAAATAGTGTTTTTGGACAAGAAATACTATTCGGTTAATCTATCTGATTAACGATAGAAGTCTCTTTCTTTCTGTGTTGTCTATAAGAAAAAACAATTCCTAAAATCCCTAGTATTATTAATGAAACTGAGATTACTTCTGCCTGAGTAAATCCTTCAAATATTCCATCAGGGTATTTGGTATTAACTCTTATGCTCTCTATTAGTATTCTTTCCAATCCTGTAACTAAGATGTAAATACTAAACATCATCATTGGTGCAGTAAGTTTTTTTCTTAAACTCCAGATAAAAGCAAACAAACCAAAACACATAAACATTTCATAAATTGGAGTAGGGTAGACAGGGTTTTCTAATTTATGATTGTAATCAGAGAAAATACTATTTTCAATTTCTATCCCTTCATTATTTATGTTGTTTGGGTAATCGTAAGCCCACATCCAATCGGGTAAAAAAGCTAAAAAATCTGGTTGAACCGCAAGATTATCTTCTCCCCAGTCTCCATCTCCAGCTAGTTGGCAACCAATTCTTCCAACACCATAGGCAAACAAGACAGTTGGTCCTAGAGCATCTAAATACTGCGATATTGGTAATTTTTGTTTCCAAAAATAGTAGACACATCCCAACACAGATAGTATTACTCCACCATACACTGTAAGTCCATTGTATAGGTGAGAAAAACCTAAACTAGGGTTAGAAATAAGCTCAGTGATTAGCCAAGGCTTTTCTAGAGTTGCAAATATTAAAGCTCCACCAATTCCTCCAACAATACCTATTAAAGTTACATTTCCCATGTGTTCATGAGGCCTAAAATCAATCTCTTTCTCAATAGGAGTTTCTAATTTTTCTTTGTTGGCCTCCCAGTATTTCCATACAGCCATTCCTATTCCTACTAAAATACCTGCTACTAAATTACCTTTAGATGATAATAGAAATCCTACAAAGTCGCCAAAAATTGATGAATCCAAGAATAGTGGAATAAATTTAAATCCAATAATAAATCCATAAACTCCATTTATGATTAAATCTAAAGCACTAGCTGGTTTCCCAATAATTATAGTTTTCTTTTGAGTTTTTATAAGACCTAAGCCTTCTCTTCTTTTTAGTTCTCTTGCACCAAAAAAATTGGCTGCTAAAAACGCAATTCCAATCCAAAATCCTAGCATAGGGATTATTCTTAGGAATTCAATTTCTATTCCCATAGCACCTTTAAAGAAATGATAAAGAGTTGGATACATATTAGTTAGTTAAATGTTTAAGTTCAGTTAATTGTCTTTTTTCTATGAATTCAATTTTCATTAATCCATCTCTATCTACTTCTGTCATTTTTACTGGCGCTACATGATTTACAATTAAAGGATTGTAAGCAGTTTTTACTTTCACATAATTAGATGTAAACCCATTCATGATTCCATGTTCTTGGTCAGCTTCAAACAGAACTTCTTCGGTTTTATTTTCATTTGACTTATAAAAAGCCCTTTTTTTCTTTTCAGAAAGTATCCTAAGTCTTTTGCTTCTTTCTTTACGGATATTCATAGGAACTACCTCTTTCATCTTTAGAGCTCCTGTATTGGCTCTTTCAGAGTAGGTGAATACATGTAAATAAGATACATCTAAGTCAACTAAAAACTGGTAAGTCTCTTCAAATATTTCTTCTGTTTCTCCAGGAAAACCAACTATTACATCAACACCAATACAACATTCAGGCATTAATTCTTTTATCTTTTCAATTCGAGATTGATAAAGAGCCTTATCGTATTTCCTTCGCATTGCAGTTAGCAAAAAATCCGATCCACTTTGCATAGGAATATGAAAATGTGGAACAAACTTATTTGATTTTGCTACAAACTCAATAATATCAGTTGTAAGTAGGTTGGGTTCAATAGAAGAAATTCTAAATCTATCAATTCCTTCAACTTCATCTAATTTTTGAATTAATTGGTAGAAGTTTTCTTCACCTCCTTGTCCAAAATCTCCAATGTTAACTCCAGTAAGAACTACTTCTTTAACTTTGGTTAGAGCTATTTTTTTAGCTTCTACTAATGTTTTATCTATCGAAGCATTTCTGCTTTTTCCTCGGGCTAGAGGAATGGTGCAAAAAGAACAGAAATAATCACATCCATCTTGGATTTTCATAAATGTCCTAGTTCTATCATCAATAGAATATCCAGGAACGAATTCCTTTGTTTCTTTAATAGATGAATTCTGAATTATTGCAGCTGGATTCTTCTCAATGCCATCAAGATAGTCCGTTAAATTAAATTTTTCTTGAGCTCCCAAAACTAAATCAACTCCATGTATTTGAGCAATTTCCTCAGGCTTTAACTGAGCATAACAACCCAGTATAACTACAAAAGCATTTGGATTAAAATTCAGAGCTTTTTTTACAAGTTTTTTGCATTTTTTATCAGCATTTTCGGTAACGGAGCATGTGTTTATCACATAAATATCAGCACTTTCTTGAAACTCCACTTTAGCAAATCCAGCTTCTTGTAACTGCCTAGCTATGGTAGATGTTTCTGAAAAATTGAGTTTGCAACCTAATGTATAAAAGGCTACTTTTTGATATTGATTCATGTCTATTATTTATGCTTTGCTATACAATGCTTGCAAAGATACAAATTTGGTATGTAAGTATAAACCAAAAAAAAAACCATCTTGCAATTAGCAAGATGGTTTACTTAAGTATTTAATTAGTTTAAAATTTTCTTAAAACAGTAACATGTCCCATTTTTTCATAGTCTTCACCAGTTTCTTTGGTAATTCCTTCTAATCTCCAAACGTAGGCATCTTCTTTTACAAATTCACCTTTAAACTTTCCATCCCATCCTTCTGTTTGATCTGTAGTTGAGAACATTAATTGTCCCCATCTATTGAATACCATAAACTTGTAGTTGTCTTCTGTTAATCCTTCTAATACTGGGATAAACACATCATTTACATCATCATCATTAGGTGTAAATGAATTTGGTACAAATAATAAAACTTCAAATTCAATATAAAGTCGTTTACAGATACTATCTCTACATCCTTGAATGTTTTCAACTTTAAGGCAATTAGTAAATGTTTTACCACCATTAGTTGGGAATTCATAATACATATCCCTTGTAGCTGCTGTAGTGAATGTACTAATGTACCATTCGTAGTCTAAGTCAGCACCATATTCAGTAGTATTAGTGAAATTTACTTTAGTATTAAATACATCAGTTTTAGGTCCTGGATCAAAGGTAAAGTTTGCATCTGGTTGAGGATGTAAACCAATATTAAAGTCATCAGTATAAGTACAACCATTAGCATCAGTTACTGTAACCGAGTATGGTGAACTTACTGCAGGACTTGCACTCATTGTAAATCCATTTGTTCCTTCGCTCCATACTACTGAGTAAGGTGGAGTTCCACCTAAACAAGCAGCATTGAATGTTGCAAATTTATTTAAACAAATAAATGTATCTCTAATAGGGACTATAACAAGAGGAAGAGGTTGGTTAACTACTTCTATGCTTCTTCCGATACAACCATCAGCTGTTGAAATAGCAACTTGATAAGGACCAGATTGAGCACATAAGTTATTAAATACATTATTTCCTTGCCAAGTACTTCCATTATCAATACTATATTCTGTAGCAGTTGCATCATTAATTGTGATAGAACCGTCACAAGAATTAAAACATTGTTCATCTTGAATGATAACTGCATCAATTACTTCAGGAACAGGTTGTGAAACAACAAATGGTGTAATGGTAAAACATCCATTTTCATCAGTAACTTTAACAGTGTGTGCTCCAGCACATAAGTTGTTTCTTGATTTGCTAACTGAAAATACATTGTTAAACTCTACTAAATAAGTTCCTCCTGGAGAAGTTCCTCCTGATGGGAAAGCTTGAACTTCACCATTACATTCAGAGAAGCATTTCGCATCTTCAATTACCAAGTTGGGCAGGATATTGGGTGGATTTGTCAAATTATAGGTGACTGTATCAGAACAGACAGTATCATATACTATACATGTATATACTCCAGGCGCTAGTCCAGTAAATGTGGGAGATGTTTGAATTGTTGCTCCACCATCTATGGAGTAGGTGTAAGGCGCTTGTCCTCCATAAGCATTAATAGTAATTTGTCCATCATTTACTCCTATACAACTAGGGTCAACTTGAGTAATTGTTTGATTAAGTGTAATGTAAATTGAATTAATTAAAGTATCTATAAGTAATGTACAACCAGATTCAGAAATTAACTCTACTTGGTAAATACCAGGTCCAGGAATATAGAACCCTTGGTTAGTTTGGCCAGCTATCGGCAACAAAGGATTACCAGCATACCATTGGTAATCTAAATAACCAGAATCAGCTTCTAAATAAATTCCTTGGCAATCTTGTGTTTTTTTAATTTCAGGTTTAAAACAGTTACCATCAACATAAGCTCTTGCTCCATGACCACTATATCCACAATCTCCTACTGAAAATTCAACAGTAATATCTTGACCAATATAATTAAATAAGTCAACTGTAATTCTACTCCAAGGCTTATATCTATATGTTCCAAATCCACCACCACTAGTTGTAGTAATAAAACCAGGAACAGATCCTCCAGTAATTACAAAATAGTTACCACATGACGGGATTTGTAATCCGTTAGAATCTAAAAAAGAAACAGAAAAGAAAGGTTGTTCTGCAACTGGGTGACTAGGGTCATTGAAAACAACTGCAAAGTCATAAGTAAAGTAAGGCTTGTCAGCAGTAATTGTAGCAACATGTTTAATAATACTTACATCAGCTCCTCCATTTTCATCTCCAAGCATTACAGAATATGTTCCTCCTCTTGGGTTTAACCTTGGTACTGCAGCAACATCAACATCATTTCCACCAGTAACAATTCTATGTTCTGCATTTACTCCAGCCCCATTTGTTCCAGCAACAACATTTTGTATACAACCTGGAGCATGACCAGCAGGACATAATACGTCTCCATTAGAAAGAACCCAGTGTTGGTAAGTACCAAGTTCAAAATCTACATTGTCACAATTACCAGCTTCAGCTCCATGGCTGTGTCCTTGATGCGAATTATTTGTTCTGTCAATTTTCCAGTTCTCAAAACGAGTTAATAAAGCCTGATTGTTTTTTAAATTATTAAATCTGTCATTATAGGTTTGTGGTAAAAAGCTAGAGGTAATGGTACCATTTAACATAGCACTAAAATTACTCATGAAAAAAGCGCTTTGATCTTCTCTTATAAATCGTCTAAATAACTCTTGATTATTAATTGAAGTATTTTTAATAGATGTACTATCAATTAATTTTTGAGCTAGGTTGTAACTTTTTTCAAAATGAAATAGGGTATCTTCAATCAATACTTCTCTAGAAACAGTACTTTGACTGTAACCAAATTGTACACTCATTGCCATTAAAAAGGCTAAGCTCAGGAGTTGGGTTAAGTTTTTCATAATTGTAATTCGTTTTGCTTTTAAACGTAAAAAATAAAACATGGTTGTGTTGTCAGTATAAAAATAATAAATTATGTGGTAATAACATTTAATTAATCTTATTATGTAAATAGTTTATTTTTTATTTTAGTAAATTTATAATGTATTAATACCTAACGTATCTGATGAAACTTCTTATTTCTTTACTGTTTATTAGTTTAGCTTTTGTGGCTAAGTCAACTCATAATCGAGGTGGAGAAATCACATATATACACATTTCGGGTAATACTTATCAATTTACTATTACCACATGCACTAAAACAAGTGCTCCAGCCGACAGAAGCGAATTAGATATCAATTGGGGTGATGGAACAGGAAGTGATACTGTCCAAAGATCTAATATAGTCTCTATTCCTGGTGAAGATGCTCAAAAAAATATTTATATAATTAATCACACCTTTGCTGGTGCCGGAACTTTTAGAGTGACAATGGAGGACCCAAACCGAAATGGTGGTATTGTTAATATTGGTGGTGCAAGTAATTCTGATCAATTTCCCTTTTGTATAGCAACCGAAGTAGTGATTTCTCCTTTTATTGGGCCTAATAATTCTGTAGTTTTTAATGATTGCCCATGTCCAGAGTTTGCTTGTATTAATAAACGATATTGTTACAATTCTCAAGCTACCGATCCAGATGGTGATAGCTTATCATATAGTTTAGCTCCATGTTTAGGCCTAGGTTGTAATCCTATGGCTACTCCAGCTGTTTATCAATATCCAGATAATTTTGGTGGTACAATTTCTATAGATCCTGTTACAGGAACAATGTGTTGGGTTAACCCAACAAGATTAGGTGAATTTAATATTGCCATATTAGTTGAAGAGTGGAGAAGTGGAGTTAGGGTAGGATCGGTTTTAAGAGATATGCAATTGACTGTTGAAAATTGTTTAAATGATCCACCAGTAATTAATACCATA
>Ga0075469_10000030_pt1 | contig 46037 bp, 47 predicted proteins | sample DEB08_DNA_13_FD_77577 | JGI IMG/M metagenome (GOLD analysis project Ga0075469, IMG submission 77577) | Aqueous microbial communities from the Delaware River and Bay under freshwater to marine salinity gradient to study organic matter... | ecosystem: Environmental > Aquatic > Marine > Coastal ...
TTAGTCAGTGAATTAACTTAAGGATTGCTAGCAGAAACTACCTGCGTTACTCCATTAATCACTCTATGTGCTTCTAAAGAAAATGCTACTATATACTCTGCCATCTCCTCTGGAGAGGTTGGAGAGTTAAAATCTGGAAATGCATCTTTAAGCATTTGTGTATTAGCTGAACCTAACGCTAGACAATTAACCTTTATACCATCTTCATTAAAATCTTGAGCTAGACACTCGGACAGAATAGATAGCGCTCCTTTGCTAGAACTATACATAGACAAACCTGGGAACTTAACGCTACCTGTAACGCCTCCTACAGAACTTATATTGACTATGTGGCCGGAACCTTCGTTTTTCAATCTTGAATGAAAGTATTGTATTGCCTTTACCACTGAAACAAAGTTCAAATTAAAAACCTCGAGAATTTGTTCTTCTGTTATCTTGAGGAACTCTTCATTTAACAAAAGTCCTGCATTGTTTATTAAGACATCTACGGTAGAGACTTCTTTGAAAAAAGAATCGAGAAGGTTTGAATCAAACTTACCCAAATCAAAAGGTACTGGTATTATCCTTCCCTTATACTTCTTTAAGCTAGCTAAATGATTTAACTTTTCTTCCCTCCTAGCTATAGCATATACTATGTGACCTTTTTCTGCTAAAAGCTGAGCTGTAGCATATCCGATTCCTGAACTAGCTCCAGTGATTACAATTGTCTTTTGCCCCTTAGTCATCAAAACTTACTTTTAAAACAGTTGATGTAGGGACTGTTTGACATGTTAATACATATCCATCCTCTACTTCTTGATCAGTTAGAGCGTAATTAATTTTCATTTTAGCTGTTCCTTCTATTACTTTGGCTCTGCAGGTACAACAAACTCCTCCTTTACAAGAATATGGCAGATCTAATCCTTGATTTATTCCTTCTTCTAATATTGAATCAGCTTTGTCTACCTTATATATATAGTCAAAGTCATCATCATCTATTGTGATAGTAATTTGAGCTTCAGAAAAATCAGTTACTACTTCTTCGGCTTTATCTGAGCTTACAGCTGTAAATAACTCAAATTTGATTTTTGATTCATTTACTTTCTCCTCAACCAAATAATCTTTTACATCAAATATCATTTGCTCAGGCCCACAAAGGTAAAATTCATCTGAATCTACTTTTAAAAGGTTTGTAGAGTGAAGCACTTTACATTTTAGTTTATCAATACGTCCTTCTAAACTAGTGTTAGATGAAGCTTCCTTAGTATATAAGCTATGTATTGTAAGGTTAGAACTTGTGATATCTGACAATTCAGATTGGAAAATTGTAGACTCTTTAGTTTTGTTGACATAAAATAAGTCTATTGTAGATCCAGCTTCTGTTTTGAGTATTTGCTTTAGTATTGAAAAGATTGGAGTAATTCCACTACCTGCAGCAATTAACGTATAATGCTTTGACTGTGTAGAGTTTAATTCAGGAACGAAATTTCCCTGAGGTGCCATTACTTCAATAACATCACCTTGTTTTAAGTCTTCATTTGAATAGGTAGAAAAAATTCCATTTTCTACTTTTTTAACTAGTACAGAAAGTACATTTTCATATGGTGCTTTCCATATAGAATATGCTCTCTGAATATTTTCACCTTTAATTTCTTTTTTAAGCGTTATGTACTGTCCTTCTTTGAAATCAAACTGTTCCTTAAGGTTATCTGGTACATCAAAAGTTATTGAGACTGAGTCAGATGTTACTTTCTTCAGTTCTTTTACTGTTAATGGAAAAAAATTATTCATTTATCTATTGTTTTAGTTATTGTAAATCAGTTTTTAATATTACAAAATGACTTTACTTTTCAAGTATCAATTTGTATCTTTGGTTTTATAATTTAGGTTATAAATTAATATGCAAATCTAAGAATTGATTTTGTTTAATTCAATTTTAGTTTTATCCGATTAATTTTCAACCACATATAGCTATAAAAACTAATATTTTTGAACTATGATAGAAAACGCAACAATGACTGGACAAGAGTTATTTGATTACAAAATTGAAAACGACTTGAAAGTTGAGCCTAAGGATTGGATGCCTGAGAAATACAGAAAGCATTTACAAAGACAAATGTCTCAACATGCTCATTCTGAAATTATTGGAATGCAACCTGAAGGTAACTGGATATTAAGAGCTCCTTCATTAAGAGCAAAGGTTATTTTGCTTGCCAAAGTTCAAGATGAAGCTGGTCATGGTCAATACCTATACTCAGCTGCTGAAACTTTAGGTAAAACTAGAGATGAATTTATTGAAGAGTTACAAAGTGGTAAAGCTAAGTACTCAAGTATTTTTAACTACCCTACTCTATCATGGGCAGACATGGGTGCTGTAGGTTGGTTAGTTGATGGTGCTGCAATTGTAAACCAGGTTTCATTACAAAGAACTTCTTACGGACCATATGCTAGAGCAATGGTAAAGATTTGTAAGGAGGAAAGTTTCCACCAAAGACAAGGTTATGAGATAATGGCGCAAATGGCTAGAGGGACTGCTGAACAAAAAGAAATGGCACAAGATGCTTTGAATAGATTTTGGTGGCCATCAATTATGATGTTTGGACCTCATGATGGTGATTCGCCAAGAACTGGGAACGCTATGATGTGGAAAATTAAAAGAGAAACTAATGACGATTTACGTCAGCAATTTATAGATAAAACTGTAGGACAAGCAGAATTGATTGGACTTACTATTCCAGATCCAGATTTGAAATGGAATGAAGAAAGAGGTTCTTACGATTTTGGAGAAATGGATTGGGATCACTTTTGGGATGTTGTAAATGGAAATGGACCTTGTAATAAGCAAAGAATTGAGCATCATGTAAAAGCTCATGAGGATGGTAGCTGGGTAAGAAAAGCTGCTAATGCTTATGCAGAAAAGAATGGTTAATAATTAAATCACCCTTCGATATTCGAGTAAAGCTCGAAATTAGGGTTCGGATTTAAATTTGAAGAATAAAATTAAAAGAGATATAATGAGTGTAGATAATCAAGGTCAGGTATGGGAGGTGTTTTTACAAGCAAAACCAGGACTTGCTCACAAGCATGTAGGAAACGTTCAAGCAATGGGAAGAGAAATGGCTCTTCAGAATGCTAGAGACATGTATGTTAGAAGAAAAGAAGGTATTAGTATTTGGGTTGTGAAATTCGAAGACATTGTTGCTTCTTCTCCTGAGGAAATTGGTTCTTTCTTTGATCCAATGGACGATAAAGCATACAGACAAGCTACTTTTTATAAAATGCCTGAAGGCTCAAAGCATATTTAGTAATCACTAAATAGTTATACCTATATATAATGACACAAAACGAAAACTTAATTCATTACCTATACAGATTAGGAGACAACTCTTTAATATTAGGACAAAGATTGGCTGAGTGGTGCTCTAAAGGCCCAACTCTTGAAGAAGATGTAGCTCTTACTAATATCTCTTTAGATAATTTTGGACAAGCTAGAATGATTTTTAGCCATTTGGCAGAAATCGAAAATAATGGGAAGACTGAAGATGATTATGCTTTTAATAGAAACGAAAGAGAGTTTTATAATGCACTAATTGTTGAGAGACCAAATGGACATTTTGGAGATACTATCGCAAGAAGTTTCTTATTTGATGCTTTTCAATATCACTTTTATAAAGAATTAAGTAAAAGTAAAAACGAATTCCTTGCTGCTTTAGCTGCAAAATCGCTTAAAGAAGTTCAATATCACGTGCGTCATTCAGGAGAATGGGTTGTGAGATTAGGAGATGGAACTGAAGAAAGTAAAGAAAAAATTCAGGAATCAATCAATTATCTTTGGGATTACACTGGAGATATGTTTGCTACTAATGCTAAAATTGATGAATTAACTAAAGAAGGAATTGCTCCTGATTACAAATTGATAAAAGAAAACTGGACTAAAACGTTAGAAGAAGTTCTTTACAGAGCTACTTTAAAAAAGCCAGAGGATGGATATATGCAAAATGGAAGTTTGGATGGAAGACATTCAGAGTTCTTAGGTCATTTACTTGGCGACATGCAGTATTTGCAAAGATCTTATCCAAATGCAGAGTGGTAAACTAAGTAGAGCTTAGTGACATTTTTCTTCGGGAAAAACCCTCTGCCCGCAGATTTACATTTATTTATGAATAATACAACCGAAATAAAACAAACTGTAGATGAAATTTGGGCAATTCTGGATACTATTCCAGATCCTGAAGTTCCTGCAATATCAATTGTTGAGCTTGGTGTTATACGTAAAGTAAAAATCGAGAACAACACTGTTACAGTTAATATTACTCCAACCTATAGTGGTTGCCCAGCTACTGAAAGATTCAAACAGGATATTAAAGAATTTTTGAATCTTGCAGGAATTGAAAATATTGAATTAATAATGCAATATTCTCCTGCCTGGACTACAAACTGGCTTACTGATGAAGCTAAAGAAAAGCTAAGAATATACGGAATTGCTCCTCCTATTGATGGAACAGAAGACAAAGGATTCCTTTTCCAAAGCGGACCTAAAGTTGTTCCTTGTGTAAAGTGTAATTCTGACGATACTGAGGTTACAAGCCAGTTTGGATCGACAGCTTGTAAAGCATTATATAAGTGTAACGAATGCCTAGAGCCTTTTGAATACTTTAAGTGTATTTGATTCTAAATTAATTAGAAAAAACTCTAACTATTATCTCCATTAAACTTTAATATCTAATCAATTAGTCTTATTTTTAGTTCCTTCTACTAAACAATAAACTTCATTGGAATCACTAAAAAACTTCGTAACCTATAAATCCTCAGCAGGATCAGGAAAGACTTATACTCTAGTGAAAGAGTTTCTTAAGATAGTTTTTCAATCGGATAACCCTAAGCGCTATCGCAACATATTGGCTATTACATTCACCAATAAAGCTGCAAATGAAATGAAGGAGCGTGTGATAGAGAATCTTAAAATTTTATCTGAGAGTATTGATAGTGAGTTGATGGAGAGTTATTCGGAGGATTTTGGATTAGAGAAGCATATCATTAAACAAAAAGCAGGAAAAGTACTGCAATCTGTACTTCATAATTACAGTGATTTAAAGATTTCTACGATTGATAAGTTCACTTATAAGATAATAAGAGCATTTTCTAAGGATTTAAATCTCTCTACAGACTTCGATATTGAGATGGATAAGGAGAAAATATTGATTCAGGCAATTGATTTAATGATATCGAGAGCTGGTGAAGATGAAAAATTATCGCGTTTATTGATTGATTTTTTGGATCATAAAATAGATAATGAAGAGAATTGGAAGATAGAAGATGCCATTTTGGAGTTCGGAAAAGAGCTTACGGATGAAACAAATGAAGAATATTTGAAGATACTTTCGGAAGTTTCGGAAGAAGATTTTAAAGAAATCAAATCGTTTTTATCAAAAAACTACAAAGAAACGAAGTCAGAAATTGAGAATTTGGGTAAAACAGTTATCGAATTATTTACAAGAAATGGATTAACTGAAGCAGAATTTCCATCTGGAACCATCTATAAATTTTTCCGAAACATGGAAAAAGGAGAGATAATTAAGATTTTGGATCCAAATAAAACTCTTTTAAAAGCAATAAATGAAGACAAATGGCTTCACGCAAAACCTAAACCGGAAGCAAAAAATGCCATGGATGGAATAAGTGATGAGGTAAGATCGTACTATTTTGAACTTGAAAGTACTTCAAAAAACTACTTTTTATACGAACTATTGAACAAAAACATCTTTAATCTGATGCTGATTAAGGAACTTTATACATCAATTAATACAATTAAGGAAGAGGAAAACATCTTGATGATATCCGATTTTAATAAATTGATAAGTAAAGAAATCAAAAATCAACCTGCTCCATTCATCTATGAAAAGATAGGAGAACGGTATAAAAACATAATGATTGATGAGTTTCAAGATACTTCGGTATTGCAATGGCACAATTTACTTCCTTTGGTAGATAATGCTTTATCAATGGGAAACAAGACTTTACTAGTGGGAGATGCTAAGCAAGCGATATATAGATTTAGAGGTGGAAAGGTGGAACAATTTGTGGAATTGCCAAAATTGATTGATAAATCGGATGATATTTTATTGGATGAAAGAGAAATTGCTCTTCATAATAATCATCAGAATGAAGTTTTGGACACAAATTACCGATCACATTCGCAAGTAATTGATTTTAATAATTGGTTTTTTGAAAGATTAAAAAACTTTTTGGAAGAAGATAAGCAGAAAATATATCAAGAACAGAAGCAAGAGAAGAACAAAAAGGATGAGGGATTAGTAAATATTTCGTTTATACCTTATAATAAGGAAGAGATAAATGATCTTTATTTAGAGAAAACAAAAGAAAAAATTGACGAATGCCTAGAAGATGGATTCCAATTAAAGGATATTGCATTGCTAGTTAACAAGAATAAATACGGTTCTCTGCTTTCTAATTACTTAATTAATGAAGGATATAAAGTAATAACGAGCGAAAGTTTATTGATTGAGGAAGACAAAGAAGTGAATTTTGTCATTAATTTTTTAAGATTCGTTCAGAATAATAATGACAACACAGCCAAACTTGCTCTAATAAAGTACTTTTTTCAAGAAGAAAAATTTAGCCCTGCCCTACTTACCTATTCTAAAAAGATAAAAAACAAGGCAGATATTAAAATAATGGAATTATTAAAGAGTCTAAATCCAGAATTTAATCTAATTCGACTTTTTGAACTCTCCTTATATGACTTAACTGAGACAATTATCAGAGAATTTATTCCTAATCTTGAAAAAACGAATTCATTTTTGGTGAAATTATTGGATGTGGTTCACTCCTATTCTTCAAAAAGGAATGATTTAATGGAATTTTTGACTTATTGGGACAAAAATTCGTACCGTATTTCGCTAGAAACACCAGCAGATAATGCCATAACTATAATGACGGTTCACAAATCTAAAGGATTACAGTTCCCGGTTGTGATCTCTTCTTTCACTTCTTGGACATTTTATAGTTCATTTACCACCAACAAATGGGTAGAATTAGGAGACAAAATTCCAAAATTACCGATTGGAATATTGCCATTGACCAAAACAATTAAGGCAACCGACTATGCTTACTTGAAAGAAATTGAAGACGAACAGATAAAACTGGACAAGTTTAACCTATTATATGTAGCGCTTACTAGACCCGAAAAACGACTTTATGTGATTTCGGATGACAATGTTTTGAGCTATAAAAAGTATAAAGACAATATCATTTCTTCGTTTTTACATCAAATATGTGCTACTCATGAGAATTATAATGAGGGAGAATTAACAATTGGAGAGAGAAAAAAGCATGTTTCTAAAGAAGAAAAGGCAGATGATTTGTTTCCATTATCAGAAATGACAACTACAAATTGGCGAGAAAAAATAAGAATCAGCCAACAGTATCAAGAATTATGGGGTGAAAGTGGCTACAAAGAGAAGATAGCTTACGGTAATTTAATCCATAATATCTTATCTAAAGTTGAGAAAAGAGAGGATTTAACTCAAGTGATAAAGAGTTTTAGCGAACAAGGATTGATAAAAAATGAGGAATTAGCTGAGTTCGAAAGTGAAATTGGCGCGATTTTAGAAGATAATCAAATCAAAAAATGGTTTGATGGTACTGGAGAAATACTAAATGAGAAAGACATTTTATCAAAAGAAGGTAAACTCTACCGACCAGATAAGGTAATTGTATATAAGGATAAGACAGTAGTTATAGATTTTAAAACTGGAGAAAAGCAGGATTCCTATTCTAAACAGATTACCAATTACGGTAATTTATTGAGCGAAATGGGATATAAAAACATAGAAAAATATTTACTTTACACCAAGGATAAATCTGTAGTCCAGATACCTTAATATAATAAGCCAACAAAATTACTTTATGAAACATACCTATATATTTATTATCAGCTGTTTATTAGCTTTCAACTCTATTGCACAAGATGCAGAGAAAACAGGACCAGTATTGCAGTTTTTACAAACTACTATAGATTACGATACCATTGAAAGATACTCTGATGGAACTAGAACATTTGTATTTTACAATACAGGTGATGAACCATTGGTAATTAGAAATGTGAAATCTGGATGTAGCTGTACTGTACCTTCATTTACTAAGGATACTATTTTCCCTGGACAGAAAGGAGGAATAAAAGCAAGGTTTAATACTAGAAAACCTATCCCTTTTAACCAAAAGCTTAAAGTTTACAGTAACTCAAGTACTGGAAAAAAAGTAGAAGTAGCAAGAAAAGGAGTAGTAATTGATCCAAAAAGAGTTTGGGGAATAGAGCCAAAAAAATAATTAATGAGTACTACTTTCGAAATAAAGCACTACAAAGATTTATCTCTGGATGAATTTCATGACATCATTGCATTAAGAATTGAAATATTTTCGGTGGAGCAAGAGGTTTTTTATAACGATTTGGATGGTTATGATAAGAATTGTCATCACGTTATTTGTAAAGATAACAAAGGAGAAATCATTGGAACTGCCCGAATGCTACCTCCAAAACTTAAATACCCTAAGTCTTCGTTTGGAAGAGTAGTGATAAAAAAGACCGAAAGAGGTACTGGGTTAGGACATGAAATGGTAAAAGTGATGAATAATTTCTTGTTAACTGAATACCCAGAAGCAGGAATTAAGATATCTGCAATGCTTTATTTAAATGATTTTTACGAATCACACGGATATTTGAGAACAAGTGATGTGTACCCAGATTGCGGAATTGACCATATAGATATGGAATATTCTATTTAGAAGACTCCCTTAATCTATCATTAAACTTATACGCTTTGTAATAATAAGTGTGTAAATCTCCAGGTAATTCATTACCCTGAAGCATTAATTGTTTCCCATCACTCTTGTAAATTACAATAGTAAAACAGTTATAATTGGAAGATTGGTTCAGATTAACCAAGCAATCTCCATAATTCCCTGTAGAATCTAGATAATTAATTGGCAATTGGGTAAGCATAAATTGAGCTTCTTTAAATAATGAGTCTGATAATTTCATTCTAGGCAATACGTTTTCACCATTATTAAGAACAGTATTTCTGTATTTATTACACATTTCGTTTCTGGTAACAATGCAACTTGTGAAAACTGGCAAATAAAGACTTGGTAAATCATTCATGATTTTAGAGTAAAACTCTACACTATCAATAGTAATCTCTCCATTAAAAAATGGATTTATAGGCTTCAAAACATTCCCTTTGGTTCGAGATATGTCAGTATTATTACTCAAAAAACTAGGTTCAATTAAACTGAATAGTCCAGATTCTGAAATGATTTTGTAATTATTGAACAAATCATTGGAAGTGCATGTAAGCGTGAACATACCAGTAGCTGGACTTTTAGTCTTAGTTATTTTGATATTATGGACTTTCGCAAAGTTCTCTAGTGTCTCTAGTGTTACATGCCCATTTTTAACCACCTGAAAACTTCCATAAAAAGCAACAATCATATTTCTTTCTGGTACAAGGTTTGTAAATGATAGTTGATATACCTTTCCTAGCTTAAGTTTTGGGTTGTGCCTTTCATTATGCTGAGTAAAGCTCTCAATTCTGGATTCAGATAAAAGAAATACACCAGGCTTATTCTTTAAATAAATATGGTAAGGTTGTGCTATTTTAACTGCTGAAGCATAACTAGTAGGATCAATACCTATTCTGTTTTTTGCCAATTCTACTCTTACATTATTAAAACCACCATATACAGGAATTACAAAACTTGTAGTTGTATCCAACTTAATTAGTAATTCTGGGTCAGGAGGAATAACAATTCTTGGCATCTCATTCAGAACTATTAAGGAAACTGGAGTTTTTTTATACCGCAATCCATCATGAAAATGTATAGTTGTATCTATCATTGGTAGTGTTCCCAAATCGGCAAAGGATGTTCTTTCCTTAGTATTATGAAAAACAAGGGTTAATTTCTTATTCCCTTTCTTTAGTGTTAATTGATAATGGCAATAGTTAATTCGGCCTAACCTGAAATAGTGTTTCTTTTTTTTACTAGAATACTGATAGATGTAAGAACCTTTATCAATTTCTTTTCGAAAAACAGTATTAACAATTTTTCCTTTTCTGGTCTTTAGAAAAAAGGATACATTATAATCACATTCAGTTTGGGATATTCCTTTGAATGAAAGTAAAAAGCAGAAGAATATCAGGAAATATTTTATCATGAATCAGTATTTTCAATACTGTACACTCTATTTCAAATAAAGTTCATTGCTATATTAAACTCAAAATCTCATCTTCAATCGCCTGGCTTTCCCATATTTCTTCAATATTGGGTTTGTCCATTACTTTTTTCATCAGTGCATCTTGCTCCATTCCTTTTTTCCAAGCTTCAGAATATCGAATATTACTAAAAGATACTTGACTGTAAAGCGGCATCCACTTATCTGGGTGAGCTGCAGAGAATTTTGCTTCTAACTTCTTCTGTAATAAAAACTTAGGGTCTCCTACAAAATCACGCATAACATGGTAATTGTAAACCGATAAGTCCTGAAGTGCATCTCCATCTGGCTTTCTCAATTCGTATTCTTTAAATACTTCTTCCCAGTTTTCGTTATGCTTCTTCATCAAATTGTACATAACGTAACAATCCTCAAAAGACCCATTCATTCCTTGCCCATAAAATGGAACTGTTGCGTGAGCAGCATCTCCAATCAAAGCAATTTTCCCCATTGTCCAAGGTTTACATCTTATTATAGACAAAGAAGAAAGCGGATGTTCGTGCCAATTTTCTACCAAATTAGGCATCATGTCATAAAAATCTGGGAATGTAGTCTTGAAGAAATCCTTTACGTCTTGATCTGTTTTTATAGATTCGAAAGAATTTTCTCCTTCAAATGGCATAAACAAAGTACAAGTAAAACTTCCATCTTCGTTAGGCAAGGCGATTAACATGAATCTTCCTCTTGGCCAAATGTGCAAAGCATTTTTGTCTATCTTATAACTTCCGTCTTCATTGGCTGGCAATAATAATTCTTTGTAACCATCATCTATAAAGTCTTGCATGTAATCGAAACGATTTTGTTTCTGAAATGCATTATAACGAACTGCCGAAAATGCTCCATCTGCAGCAAAAACTACATCTGCACTATCTACATAAGTTTCGTCAGAGCCATACGCTTGAAGAGTAACAGTTCCAGCTTTGGTATCTGCATCAATACATTTTGTATTATAATGAATAGTTGCTCCTCCTTTTTTCTCTGCAATATTCATCATCATGGCATTAAGATGCCCTCTTGATACTGAATAAATTGCTTCTCCATCTCTTCCGTAAGGTTGGTAAGTAAGCTCACCATCCAAACTGTGCATGATTCTTCCTGGCATAGGAATCGCTAATTCATCTACATCTCCATCAATTCCTGCAGCTTTCAAAGCTGTCCATCCTCTTACTGAAAGTGCCAAGTTTATAGATTTACCTGCCGAAATCTCTGCCTGACGAATGTCTGGCCTTCTTTCGTAAATCGTTACTTTGTATCCTTCTTTAGCCAAATAAACTGCCCATAATGAACCTGCTAAACCTGCTCCTACTATAATTGCTTTTTTTTCTGCCATTTTCTTTTATCTAAATACTACTGAATTGATTCACTCAAAATTTGACCAAATTTCCAACAATCTTCATAGCTGTTGTACATTGGAGTTGGTGCAATTCTTATAACATTTGGCTCACGCCAATCTGCTATCACATTTCGTTCCGTTAAGATATCAAATAATTTCTTCCCTTGCCCTTTTGCGGCAATAGAAAGTTGTGCACCTCTTTTTGTTTTATCTGTAGGAGTAATAATTTCAAATTCTACTTTATCAGATTTAATACTATTGATAATAAACTCTAAATAAGCAGTCATATCATCACGCTTTTCTCCTATTCTCTCCATTCCTGCTTCTTCAAACAAATCAAGACTTGCATTTAATGGAGCCATTAGCATGATTGGGGCATTACTATGTTGCCAACCTTCTGCTGTAGGAATAGGATCAAATCCTTTTTCCATCAAAAAACGAGTGTCTTTATCTTGTCCCCACCAACCACCAAAACGAACCAAATCTTTGTTAGTAGCATGACGCTCGTGAATAAAAATTCCTGAAACTCCTCCTGGTCCTGAGTTTAAATATTTGTAAGTACACCAAGCAGCAAAATCTACATTCCAATCGTGAAGTTGAAGATTTATGTTTCCGGCAGCATGTGCCAAATCAAATCCTACCTTTGCTCCCACTGCATGACCTGCAGCAGCAATTGTTTTCATATCAAATAATTGTCCTGTGTAATAACTTACACCTCCAATCATTACCAAAGCCAATTCGTCTCCAGTTTCTGCAATTGCTTTCAATACATCTTCTTCTTTTATCAATTCTTCTCCTGCTCTTGGCGAAATTTCAATAATTGTCTCTTCAGGATTTAATCTGTGATGTAATACTTGTGTCTCTAATATGTATTGATCACTTGGAAAAGCTTTTGCTTCGCAAATGATTTTAGTTCTTTTTCCTTCTGGTCGATAAAATGAAACCATTAATAAATGGACGTTTGTACTCAAACTTCCCATTACTACAGTTTCAATAGGTTTACAACCTACTACTTTCGCCATTTTTTTGGTCAATAGTTCGTGGTAGCTAAACCAAGGATTTCTCCCATGAAAATGTCCTTCTACTCCCCATTGTGCCCAATCTTCCAATTCTACATTAATATAGTCTTTCACAGCTTTTGGCTGTAAACCCAAAGAGTTACCCGTAAAGTAAACTGTTGGTTCTCCATTAATTATTGGGTGATGAAAACGATTACGAAACGATTTCAATTCGTCTTGTTCGTCTTTTTGCTTAGCAAATTCAAGGGTGTTTTGGTACATTTTATAGTTTTTTACTTGAGTTATAAAAGTACGAAAATGGAATGGGAAAGATTAAACTAATCCTTCATAAATCTCTAAAACCTCTTTAGCTTGATTCTCAGAAGTGAAATTTTGAGCGTATTCAAATCCTTTTTCTTTCATTTCTAATTGAAGCTCTGGATTTTCGATTACTCTATCTATTGCAGAAGCCAGCTCATCACTGTTTTTTGGATCAATATAAATAGAGTTTGGTCCTCCAGCCTCTTCTAGACAGCTACCAATTGCTGCAATCACAGGAGTTTTACTATACAATGCTTCTAAAACAGGAATGCCAAATCCTTCGAAAAAAGATGGATATACAAATAAATTAGCCGACTGATAAATAGAAGGTAAATCCAAGAAACTTACGTTTTGCAACAATGCTACTTGATTTCCTAAATTATATTTATCTACCATTGCCATTACTTCTTTGGTATAATCAGTTTGTTTTCCTACTGCAACCAAAGGAAGTTTTGTATTAGATTTCCCTATAGCTTCTATTAAAGTAGCCAAGTTTTTTCTCTTCTCTATTGTTCCTACGTATAAGATGTAGTTTTCTGGTAAATTATATTTGTTCTTAATCAAATCTCGATAACGATAATCAGAAATATGATGAAACGAAGTAGCACAAGATTGATAAATAACCTCAATTTTATTTTCAGGAACATTTAAAAACTCCATTAAATCTCGCTTAGTTTGTTCACTAATCGCAATGATTTTATCTGCAGTCTTGCAGGCATATTCTACTTTCTTCTTGTATATTTTCCTGTCTATTCTGTTATAGTTTTCAGGAAATCGCAAAAAAATTAAATCATGAATAGTCACTACATACTTAATCTTGCTTAATTTATTTTTCCTTGGTATTTCATGACTTAAGCCATGATAAACCTCAACTCCATTTTTTATTAATTCTCGTTCTAATTTTACCGACCTCCAATAGCTTTTCATTTTTTTATATAACCCAGAAGGATATACGATTTCAGCATTTGGGTGATCTTTTAAAAACTTAGTTTTTAAATCAATTTCACCACCAGTTGTATACAAAAAATAGTCATTCTCTTTGGCTTGCTCCAAAATACCTCTCACTAAATCTCTACTGTAATTACCTAATCCAGTATTATTTAAAAAAAGCCTTTTTGCATCAAATCCTATTTTCATACTTTGCTTAATTTATTTAATAACCAAAAATCAAAAATAGTAATAGCTGCCATTGCATCCACAATTGGAACTGCTCTTGGAACAACACAAGGATCATGTCTTCCCTTAAAATCTAATTCTACATTTTCACCCTTTTCGTTAACAGAATCTTGCTTTTGCATAATGGTTGCAACTGGTTTAAATGCTACTCTAAAGTTAACTACTTGTCCATTAGATATCCCACCTTGAATCCCTCCTGAATTATTAGTTTTTGTAGTCACAATTCCTTCTTTATTTTCGAAAATATCATTGTGTTGTGACCCTCTCATAACTGCTCCAGAAAATCCTGATCCGTACTCAAACCCTTTTACGGCATTTATGGACAACATAGCCTTTCCTAATTGAGCATTCAATTTATCGAAAACTGGCTCGCCTAATCCTACCGGCAAATTTTGTATAACTCCAGTAATTACACCACCTACAGTATCACCTTGCTTTTTAATATCAAGGATATATTCTTCCATTTCTTTGGCTTTAGCCAAATCTGGGCATCTTACTTTATTCGCTTCAATATTCTCAAAATCAAGCTCTTCCCAGCTTTTGTCAATTGATATATTTCCGACAGCAGAAACATAAGCATTTATGATAATGCCTTCTTTTATTAAAAATTGATTGCAAATTGCTCCAGCTACAACTCGGCAAGCTGTTTCTCGAGCAGAAGCTCTTCCTCCTCCTCGATAATCTCTAATTCCATACTTTTCTTGAAAAGTGAAATCTGCATGAGAAGGTCGATAGTTTTCTTTTAAGTGAGAATAATCTTTAGATTTATTGTCTTCGTTTTGAATTGTAAATCCAATAGAAGTTCCCAAAGTTTTTCCTTCGAAAATTCCTGACAGAAACTGAACTGTGTCACTTTCTTTTCTTTGAGTTGTTATATTACTTTGCCCAGGTTTTCTCCTGTCCAAAGCATTTTGGATTCCATTTAAATCCAATTGAAATCCTGCAGGAATTCCTTCCAATATTCCACCAATTGCCACACCATGAGATTCCCCAAAGGTTGTCAACTTTACTATGGTTCCGAAGGTATTTCCTGCCATATTTCTTTAATTAATTATCCTTCTTTAGCTGCCAAATATCTTTCGGCATCTAATGCTGCAATACATCCAGTTCCTGCTGCAGTAATAGCTTGTCTGTAAGTTTTATCTGCTGCATCACCTGATACAAATACTCCAGGAATATTTGTTTTAGAACTACCTTCTTGTTCGTATTTGATGTAACCAGTTTCATCAAGGTGAATTTGACCTTTAAATATATCCGTATTTGGTTTGTGACCAATTGCTACAAAAAATCCAGTTGCTGGAATATCTTTTACCTCTCCCGTTTTGTTGTTTTTAACTCTTGCCCCAGTTACTCCCATTCCATCTCCTAATACTTCAACAGTATCTGTGTTGTACATAATTTCAATATTAGCAGTCTTTTGAACTCTCGCAGCCATAATTTTGGATGCTCTAAACTCATCTTTCCTAACTAACATTGTAACCTTAGTACAAAGCTTAGATAAATAATGTGCTTCCTCACAAGCAGAATCACCTGCTCCTACAATAATAGTTTCTTGCCCTTTGTAAAAGAAACCATCACATACTGCACATGCAGAAACACCTCCACCCATTTCAAGGTATTTTTGTTCTGATGGTAATCCTAAATATTTTGCTGATGCACCAGTAGATATAATTACCGTCTCGGCATGAATTTCTTTTTCATTATCTCCTACCCACACTTTATGTATATCTCCTGTAAATTCTACTTTAGTAATCCATCCACTTCTAACGTCAGTTTCAAATCTTTCTGCCTGAGCTCTTAATTGAATCATCATTTCTGGTCCTGTTACTCCATCTGGGTAACCAGGGAAATTCTCTACTTCGTTAGTCGTAGTTAACTGACCTCCAGGCTGCATTCCTTCATACAATACAGGAAACATATTTGCTCTTGCTGCATATATTGCTGCAGTATATCCTGCTGGTCCCGATCCTATTATTAGGCACTTTACTTTTTCTATATTATCTGACATTGTTAATCTTATTTGTTATTTAAACTCTTAGTTGTTTACCTTTGAAATATCTTACAATTTTACTCAAAAAATCAGCTAACATCAAATCACAATACGATTATATTATAGTAGGGCAAGGATTGGCAGGAACCATTCTTCATTTTCATCTTTGGGAAAGAAGGAAAAACGTTTTGGTGATTGATAACAATCATAAAAAAAGTTCTTCTCTTGTTGCTGCAGGAATGTATAACCCAATTGTTTTTAAGCATGTTACTAAAGGGTATAACGTAGATAATTACTCCCCATACTTGGGTCCTTTTTATAAGAGACTTGAAAAATTGCTGAACACCCAATTTGATTTCCCAATTAACATCCTTCGTTTCTTTAAAACTATAGAACAACAGAACGATTTTTTTTCTAAAACTGAAGAGGATGGATTCTCGCAATATTTAGTATCAGAATCTAAATCGGAAGTAAATGAATTACCAGTAAAAAATGAAATTGGATTTGGAGAAATAACCGAAACTGGTTGGGTAAATACTGTTGAATTACTTCACAAATATCGTGGGTTTTTAGAATCTAAAAAATTGATTTTAAATGAAAAACTAGAATTTGGTAGTTTATCACTAAATGAAGAAAAAGCAAATTACAAAGGAATTACTGCCGATAAAATAATTTTTTGTGAAGGAGCTCAGATGAAAGAAAATCCATATTTCAAATATTTACCTTTAGTACCCACCAAAGGAGAATTATTCACCATAAAGGCGAAAGATCTTGAAGTAGATAAAATATTGAACAAAGGATTTTTCTGCTTACCACTTGGTGATAATTTATACCGTGTTGGAGCTACATTTGACAGGAAAAATTTGAGCTACGAAACTACCGAAGAAGGAAAGCAAGATTTACGCGAACGAATAGAAAGTTTAATTACTTGTGATTACGAAATTGTAGACCATCAGGCAGGAATAAGGCCTACAGTGAGTGACAGAAGACCTATAATTGGTGTTCATTATAAACATGAAGCCTTAGGCTTATTTAATGGATTGGGAACAAAAGGAGTGTTAATTGCTCCTTGGCTAGCCAATCATTATTGCGATTTTTTGGAAGGGAAATCAGAAATAGCTCCTGAGTATAATTTACAAAGAGTAAAAAAAGGTAGACCAGAGTAAGATTACTTTTTATCTAGAACAACTATATCGGGCTTAAACTCTTTGAGTTTACTAACGAAAGTTTCATTAGAATCTGGGCTAATATAAATTTGACTGTATTTATTATATTTTACAATAATTCCATTTCTAGAAGTAGCTGGTTTGTATCCAGCCCACATTGTTTTTCCAACCACAATTTCTCGAATATCCTTAATAGGTATCTTTCCATTAAGAAAAGCTGCATGATATTTTAAATGATCCTCACTAAGTTCATAATGAGTTCCATGAAGTAACCACAAAAGAAACCCAACAATCAGCAATAAAAACAAACCTCCTCCTAGAACAAACGAATCTTCTTTATTTACAATAAATTCTCGTGCTACGGAATAAAAAATAACAGCACAACTTCCGTAAATTAATATCTGAAATAAACTATCTGACTTACTCTTAAACTTCACTTATTTAATGTTAATCACATACGGTAATCTTGCTTGAATTCTATCTTTAGATTGTATGTTAATATGTTGCATTGCTTTAAGAATTTCAAAAACTTCAGAAGTCATAGTATTAGATTGAATCATAGTACTTGTATATGAGTTATCTTCTTCTCCCTGAGAAACAGCTTTTAAAAATTCTTCAAATGGATCCTTTTTGGCCCTTGGTATTTCAAGAACAATAGGATTTTCTATTTCAGCAAGTTTAGCTGCATAATTTATAGCTTCTTCTATCCCTCCAATTTCATCAACTAAGTTAATTCCAATTGCATCTTTACCTGACCAAACTCTTCCTTGCCCAATACTATCTACTTGACTTTTTGTCATATTTCTACCAATTGCAACTTTAGAAATAAAATCATCATAAATCCTATCTACTTCCATCTGGATTACTTTATATTCTTCGTCAGAAAGCGCTTTAGTAAATGACATTAAATCTGCATGTTCGTTAGTTTTAGCTCTATCGAAAGTAATTCCTATTTTATTTTCTAAGAATTTTTCGGCATTTGGAATTATACCAAATACACCAATAGAACCAGTAATTGTATTCTCTTGAGCAAAAATCCTATCGGCATTACAAGAAATATAATAACCCCCAGATGCTGCTAAATCTCCCATAGAGACTACTACAGGTTTACCAGCTTTCTTTATCAATTCAATCTCTCTCCAAATAACATCCGAAGCCAAAGCACTTCCTCCTGGAGAATTTACTCTTAACACAACAGCTTTTACAGAATCATTCAATCTTGCTTTTCGCAAATGTGCTACTGTAGTTTCTGAACCAATAGTTTCTGGCCCACCTTTCCCACTCATTATATCACCATTAGCATATACCATAGCAATATTAAATTTTCTATTCTTTATAGTCATCTTTCTACCTGCGTACTCCATATACTTAGATAGTTTCATTATTTTAAGCTCATCATCTTCTTCCATTCCTACTTTATCCTTAAGGATTTGGTGAACTTCATCTTCATATTTTACTGCAGTTACAAATTTGTAATCCACAGCTTTAGTAGCATTAGAAATAGCCATTTCGTCTGCAATTTTATTTAAATCCTCTACCGAAATTCCTCTAGATTTACTTACCTCACCCACCATGTGATTCCAAAAAGAAAACATATATTTTTCTGTTTGCTCTCTATTAGCATCACTCATTTTATCTAAAAAGAAAGGCTCAACAGCACTCTTAAACTTGTTGTTACTTCCTCTTATAATTTGAACATCAACCTCTAATTTATCAAGCATATTTTTAAAAAACATTCTTTCACTAGATAGTCCACTCCAAGAAAGAGAACCAGTTGGATACAAATAAATTTCATCTGAAAGTGAAGCTAAATAATACGTTCCTTGAGTGTAACCCTCAGAATAAGAAACGACAAATTTTCCGCTAGATTTAAAATCTTCTATAGCATCTCTTATCTCTTCTAGATTAGCTAGTCCTACTGATAGCATTCCAAACTGAAGATACAACCCTTGAATTTTATCATCAGTCTTTGCGTAGTTAATTGAATTAATAATTGAATTAATCCCCATTTTACCTACATCTTCAATCCCTTCTCCATTAAAAGTAGGTTGAGAAAATGTTCGGTCACCAATAGGTCTGTTTAATTCTAGTTTAAGAATCGTATTTTTCTTAACTCTTACTGGATCAGGTCCAGAGTTAAATTGCGAAGAAATAATTCCTATTGCTATGAATAAAAAGATCGTTCCGAAAACGATATAGGCTAAACCTGAGGCTAAAAAATATTTAAAAAACTGTTTCATTGTGTTTAATTTAAAATATGAAGTTTAAAAGTAGTATTCATTTAACTAAATTTGAGCATTACTACATAAAAGGCTTAGTAAAAGTATGAGTGGAAAACAAAACCGTGTTGTTATATCTTTTGGAGGAAATGAACCCAATTCATTAGATTGCTTTGATAAAGCGATTGATATAATTGAAGATAAGATTGGGGAAGTAGAAACTAAATCAGATTTGTACCGAACCAAAGCATGGGGAATGAAACCTGATACGCCCGATTTTTACAATCAAGTAATTGTCATAACAACAAAACTTAAAGCAAAAAAGCTGCTTAAGAAAACTCAGAAGATTGAGAAAAAATTAGGTCGAAAAGAAAAATCGACACATGTAGGTTATAAGGATAGGCCAATAGATATTGATTTACTATTTTTTAATGAGGATGTAATTTCAAGGCCAAAACTTGTCATTCCTCATTACCTAATTCATAAACGAAAATTTATTTTGGAACCACTCTGCGAATTAATACCAGAATATATTCATCCAGTATTGAAAAAAACAATTAAAGAATTACTTTTGTCCTGCTCAGATGAATTGGAGGTAGAAAGGATAAAAAAATAAAAAATGCTAAAGAATTTTACAGTTATAGAAGGTAATATTGGATCAGGGAAAACAACCCTGTCTAAGATGATTTCTGCTGAATATAAAGCCAACTTAATCCTAGAAGAGTTCGAAGAAAACCCTTTTCTTACTGATTTTTTAGCTGATCAAAAAGTAAACCCATTGGGTGTAGAGCTTCAGTTTTTAATTGATAGATTTCATCAGTTAAAACAACATATAAATAATAACCAACCAACAGTAGCAGATTACTTTATTGAAAAAAGTCTTATTTTCTCTTCTAATAATTTATCTAAAATAGAAAAAACTCTTTTTGATTCTTACTATAATATTCTTTTCGAAAAAGCTACTTCTCCAGATATTCTTTTTTATCTTTCTGTAAATGAAGATAGACTTATACATAATATCAAAAAAAGAGGAAGAGGTAATGAAAAAGAATTAACAAAAGGTTATTTAAAAAGCATCCATGACTCATACATTACGTATATAAAGAATAAGACAAAACAAAAGACTGTGATTATTGATGTTTCTGACATTGACTTTGTAGAAAATTCTAATGAATATGAGTATCTTAAAGAAATAATTATAGGGAATCACAAGGAACATTTGAGTCAAATAAAACTTTAGAGATTTTTTGAAACTTTATACAATAACAATCGTTTACTATTAGTAAATTCGCACCATAATTCTAACAATAGAAAATTAAAAAAAAATGAGAAAAAGTAATTTAAAAGTAGCAATGGCCACCCTATTCGCATCAGTAATACTAGCTAGCTGTAGTATATTAAAAGATTTAGAGTATACAGTTAACCCTAATCCAATTGAGATGCATGGTGATGAGATTACTGTAAATATTGATGGGAAATTTATTGAAAAAGGATTAAACAAAAATGCTTTTGTAACTGTAACTCCAACATTGGTTAATGCTGCTGGAGAAGAATTAGAATTTGATTCTAAATCATTTAAAGGAGAAAAAGCTGCTGGAAATGGTGAAGTTGTTAAAAAAGATGGACACAATTTTTCTTATACAAGTTCAAGACCTTACGACCCAAGATTTGAAAATGCTGAACTAATAGTTAAGTATGTAGCAACTAAAGGTGGTAAAGAAAAATTAAATGACAAGACTACTAAAATTGCAGACGCAACAATAGTTACTCCTTTATTATTACAAAATGATGATAAGGTTGCAATGGGAGAAGATAAATTAATTAGAAGCTTTAAGAAGACTTCCAAAGCAGTTATCAATTATGAAAAATCAAAATCTGTAGTTAAAAAAGCAGAATTATCTGATGCTGATTTATCTAACCTTGAAGGGTTTTTAGCATCTGCTAATGCAAACTCTAAAATTAACTTAGATGCAATTGAAATCATTTCGTATGCTTCACCAGAAGGAGAAACAGATAAAAACGAAGATTTAGCTGGAGACAGAGCAACTACTGCTGCTGCTTATTTAACAGCTGCAAACGAAAAGCTTAATCTTGGGATTAACCCAGCAATGATTGTTAAGAAGCCTAAAGGAGAAGATTGGGATGGATTAAAAGAATTAATAAAACTTACTGACCAAGAAGACAAAAACATTATAGTTGCTGTTGCAGAAATGGAAAGTGATCCAGTAAAAAGAGAGCAAGAAATTAAAGCATTATCATCTACTTACAAATTTTTGGAAGAAGATATCTTTCCTCAATTAAGAAGATCTCAAATTGTAGTTACATACACTGAAGGTGGTTTAACAAATGATGAACTTACAACTATGGCAACTACTAATCCTTCTTCATTAACAGTTGAAGAAATGTTATTTGCAGGTAACAAATTGATTTCTGATATGGATACAAAATTAGCTATCTATAAAGCAGTAATTGCTAAAGACGCTAAAGACTGGAGAGGATTTACTAATGCTGGAGCAATTTTATATGCTAAAGGAATGAACACAGAAGCTAATGAAATGTTCACTAAAGCTTATGTAGCAGAAAAAAATGCTATTACTAGTAATAACATGGGAATGGTAAAAAGACAAGCTGGTGATATTAATGGAGCAATGGAAATGTTTAACAATGCTAGTGGAACTGGAGAAATTGCAGCTTACAACATTGGATTAATTAACATCAAAAAAGGTGAATATAGCTCAGCTATTACTAACATGGGACCTGCAGCTACTTTCAACAAAGCTTTGGCTCAAGTATTAAACAAAGATTATTCTTCTGCTTCTACTACATTATCAAACTCTGATGAAGCTGATACTGCTGAAGGATTATACCTTAAAGCAATTATTGCTGCAAGAACAGGTAAAGACTCTGAGGTTATTTCTAGTCTTACTTCTGCTATCGCAAAAGATAATTCACTTAAAGCAAAAGCTAAAAAAGATAGAGAATTTGTAAAATACTTCGAGAACACAGCTTTTATGGCTCTGTAATTAAAAGTATATGATATTTTAAAAACGGTATTATTAAATTAATACCGTTTTTTTTATGCTTAGTTGTAAGTAAGCTTTTCAAACACGTTATCCCACTATGCAAGTTGATGTAATTATTCCAGCTTTTAACGAACAGAACTCAATAGGGTCTGTAATTAATGACATACCAAAAGATTTGGTAAGGGACATTATTGTGGTTGACAACAACTCCAGTGATGAAACTAGTATTAATGCCAAAAATGCTGGCGCAACTGTCCTTAAACAGCCATTACAAGGATATGGTAATGCTTGTTTAAAAGGAATAGAACACATTACTAATAAAGAGCAACAACCAGATGTGGTTGTTTTTCTTGATGCAGACTATTCTGACTTTCCTCAAGAAATGAGTTTACTACTAAACAAAATTTGGAAAGGTGCAGATATGGTTATTGGAAACCGAGTTAAAGAAAAGAGAGAAAAAGGCTCTATGACGGTTCCACAAATATTTGGAAACTGGCTAGCTTGTAACCTTATGAAAATAATTTACGGGTACCGCTATCAAGATTTAGGACCATTTAGAGCTGTTAAGTTTAATAAACTTCAGGAGATTGGAATGGTAGACAAAACCTACGGGTGGACTGTAGAAATGCAAGTAAAAGCTCTGAATCTTAAAATGAATGTGCAGCAAGTAGATTTAAGTTACCGAAAACGAATTGGACATTCCAAAATATCTGGGACGGTAAAAGGAAGTGTTTTAGCTGGATACAAAATAATAACTACTATTTTTAAATATAAATAAGCCCTTATGAATTTAGCAATTATACTTATTTATAGCTTTTTTTCAATTTTCATTATACTATATAGTATTGTGCAATTAAGTCTAGTCTATTCCTATTTAAAGAATAGAAAACGAATTGCCAAAGATTTAGAAAAATTTAGTGAAACAGAATATTTTCCTCATGTCACAATTCAGCTTCCAGTTTACAATGAACTGTATGTAATTGAAAGATTAATAGATTCTGTAGCCAACTTCAATTACCCAAAAGATAAATTAGAGATACAAGTACTAGATGATTCCTCGGATGAAACAGTAGAAATTATTGCGAAACGAGTTGCTTACTGGAAAGAGAAAGGACTTGATATTGAGCAAATAATAAGACTAGAAAGAGTTGGTTTTAAAGCAGGTGCTTTAGACTACGGAATGAAAAGATGTAAAGGAGAATACATTGCAATATTTGATGCTGACTTTGTGCCTGAAGAAGATTTTTTACTGAAAACTATCCCTTATTTCCAAGACCCAGAAATTGGAGTTGTACAAACCAGATGGGAACATTTAAATAGAGAGTATTCTTTACTTACACGCTTACAAGCATTTGCATTAGATGCTCACTTTAGTGTAGAACAAGGAGGAAGAAACTTTGCAGGTCACTTCATTAATTTTAATGGAACTGCAGGTGTTTGGAGAAAAATTGCAATTGAAGACGGTGGAGGCTGGAAAGCAGACACACTAACAGAGGATTTAGATTTAAGTTACAGATCACAACTTAAAGGTTGGAAATTTTTATTTAAAGAAGAAATTGGTTCACCTGCTGAATTACCAGCTGAAATGAATGCATTAAAAGCACAACAATTTAGATGGACGAAAGGAGCAGCTGAGTGCACAGTAAAGAATCTGGGTAAAGTAATGAAGCACAACAACTATAATTTTTGGACCAAAGTAAATGCTGTGTTTCACTTAATGAATAGCTTTTTGTTCATTGCAATATTCTCTATTGCAATGCTTAGTTTACCTCTATTTATGATAAAACAATATCATCCTGAGTTACAGACATTCTTTCATTTTGCAACAATTTCTCTATTTAGTTTTGCAGTGATTGGAGTTATGTACTTTACCTCATTTACTAAGAGTTACGAAAACAAAGGGATAGCATTTTTACATTTCATGTACTACTTCCCTCTTTTCCTAAGTTTTTCTATGGGATTATCGTTTCATAATTCTATTGCAGTACTAGAAGGATATGCAGGGAAAAAATCTCCATTTGTACGAACTCCTAAGTTTAGCTTAACTAAAAAAGCTGGAGATTGGAAAGGAAAAAAATACAACAAGACGAAAGTGAAATGGGTAACTATTGTAGAAGGAATTCTTTCCAGCTACTTTATTTTCGGAATGTTTCTTTGTTTTTCTTTTGGAGATTATGGAATGTTACCGTTTTTCTTTATGCTATCACTTGGGTTTGGAGTAATATTCTATTATTCTATTCGCCACTCTTTCCAGAGATAGGTTTTATTTATATTTCTCTGTAACTTCGTGAAGTAAAACAATAAGATGTTCATCAAAAATTTATTTCACCTTGTAAGGCACGAGCTAAAGCTCGAGATGAAACAAAAGCACTTTCTAAGTTCTATTGTTTTATACATAGTATCTACAATTTTTGTTTGCTCCTTGTCTTTTACCTCAATTGAGGACACTAAAATTTGGAATGCTCTTTTCTGGATAATCATCCTGTTTTCGCTTACAAATGCTATTTCAAAATCTTTCTTAAACGAAAATTCCGACAAACAATTATTCCTTTACACTCTTTTAAATCCAAGAGTATTAATATTAGGAAAAATACTTTATAATCTAGTATTATCAGTATTTCTGGTACTACTTAGTTTTTTTATTTTCAACTTTTTCATCCAATCAGATGGATTAAAAAATATAAACTTTAGCTTATTCCTTTTAGCTGTGGTTCTGGGGAGCATGAGTATATCTTCAACACTTACTATGGTTAGTGCAATTGCATCTAAAACCAATAATAACATTGGTATTTTATCCATATTGGCTTTCCCAATTTTAATTCCTTCATTGTTACTTTCTATTCAGTTTTCTAATTTGGCAATTAATGGAGGAACGGCAGAGATGGCAAGCCAATTCATTGTGTTTTTATCGCTCATTAACCTGCTTATTATCATACTTTCTTTTTTATTATTTCCTTACCTTTGGAGGGAATAAACTAATCATATGAAAGCAATTAAAAAACATTGGTGGAAAGCATTGGCAGTAATATTGCTTGTTTACACTATGTTATTTTCTTTTTTAATTCCACTTTCTCCAACAATTAAATCTGCTTCTCCAAGCTCATTAGAAATCGGTAATAACAGAATAGTTTTAACTGGATACAATACCAATTTCCAAGAAGGAGAAACAATTGATGCAAGCATTGAATTTGGAAGAAAAACACTTATTTGCGGTAAAAACATTAAGGTTCTTTCTCCAAATATGATTTCTGCAGAGTTTAACATCCCGGAAGCATTACCATCAAAAGTATTACACATTAGACTAAACACAACCAGGTTCTCTTCTTTTTCGCCAGAACTGGTGAAGGCTTATTCTATTAAGGTAAATAATGATACTAACAACTTATGTATTGCCAATAATGCAATTGCTACTTCTACCGTACTAGATATACCTAACAGACTTCAGTTGAATGAAACAATAAGAAACCTTATGTTTCACGTACCAATGTGGTTTACAATGATGTTGATTTTTACAATTTCATTTGTTTACTCAATGAAATACCTAAGGACTTTTGATTTAAAATACGATATCATTGCCCGTGAAGCAGTTAATATTGGACTACTATTTGCCTTCCTAGGATTAATTACCGGGATGATTTGGGCTAAATTTACATGGAGCGAACACACTGATTTATTTACCACAAAAGGTTGGTGGGTAAATGATGTAAAGCTCAATGGAGCTGCAATAACTACTTTGATATATATAGCTTATTTAATTTTAAGGAACTCTTTAAACTCGGATCAGCAAAAAGCAAAAGTTAGTGCAGTCTACAACATATTTGCATTTGTATTGATGATAGTATTCATAATGATTTTACCAAGATTACAAGATTCATTACATCCAGGGAATGGAGGTAATCCTGCATTTGGCAAGTATGATCTAGACAGCACGCTAAGAATGGTATTTTATCCTGCAGTATTGGGATGGATGCTACTTGGAGTTTGGATGCTAAGTCTCAAAAAAAGATTCTCCAACATAGAAAACACACTTATAGATGAATTATAAAGCACTTTTAATCCTTATTTCTTTCCTATCACTTATGGGAACGAAAGCATTAGCACAAGACTCAGCAATTGAAAGAACATTTCATGAGTCTGGAAAAATAAATGTAGTGGTGGCAGTGGTTGTCGTTATTTTTATTGGACTAATTTATTATTTTGTTCGTCTTGAAAAGAAAATTTCTAAAATAGAAAAAGACATTAAAAATTAATTGGTGTAACTTTATACAAAGAATAGAATTGACATGAAAAAAGTAGAAATTGCCTTAATAATAGTTGTTGCCATTACTATTGGAATAATATTTAGTTACTCAAATGGAGCTAGCAGGTATGGTAATTTTACTGAAGCATTTGCTGCAACTGGAAAAACATTTAAAATTATTGGTACTTTAAATAAAGAAATTCCAGTAGAAACTCCTCAAGCAAATCTTGTTATTTTTAATATGTTTGACAAACAAGGGAAAGAAGTAAAAGTATATTTAAACGAAACAGTTCAAGAACATTTTAACAGATCTGACCAAGTTGTGATTACTGGAAAAGCAGATTCAGAAAAAAACGTGTTTTTTGCTACTGAACATCAAGCAAAATGTCCATCTAAGTATAATGATGAAAAGTAGTAAACGAAATTAACTCGCTCTACAATTTTCACAAATTCCTTTTGCTTGAATCTCTAATGATTCAATTTTGTGTTCTCCCAAATCTATAGTAGGAAACAAAGTAGTTTCTATACAAAATACCGATTTACATTCATTACATTTTAAATGAACATGGTTGTGGCTATGCACCTCCTCTTCGCAGGAATCGGAGCATAATCCATAATTAATTTCGCTACCCGCAATTGCAATTGGATGAATTATACCTTTATCTACAAAGGTTTTTATCGTTCTGTAAAGGGTTACCCTATTATAGTCTTTTAAATTTTCCTCAATAAAAGAAATCGAAACAGCACTCTTTGAAGACTCAAGTATTTCTAATACTTCAAGCCTAAATGGGGTTTCACTTATTTTTTTTTGTTTTAACAAGGATTTCATAGTCAGAAATTAATTGCAACAATGTTGCAATTAATATGATTATTTACATATATTTGCAACATTGTTACAAAGATAGCACATTAAATGTTAAAATCAATAACTATAGTATTCGTCATATTTTTCTCAAACAGTTTTTACGGACAGTTAACAGGAAAAATAATAGATGAACAAACAAAAGAACCAATTCCTTATGCAACTGTTTTTTTATCCGACTTAGGTATTGGTACTACTACTAATAGTGAAGGGGAATTTGAGTTTAAAAACGAAATACCCAATCATAATATTATAAAAATAAGTGCCTTAGGATATTCTGATATTATTTTAGAAATTAACGAAGAAACAAACAGAAGTGAATTAAAAATTAGTTTAACTCCAAAACACTACCATTTACACGAAGTCATTGTGTCTTCAGGAACAGGAGAGCTGCAGGATTACTCGATAACATCTATTGCATCTAAGCCTATGAGTGAACTAAATATTATACCTACTACAAATCTTGGAGAAGCAATAACAAACCTTGAAGGCGTATACAATGCAAGTACAGGAAAAGGAATTTACAAACCAGTAATAAGAGGATTAACAGGAATAAGAGTTTTGACATTTGTAAATGGAGTTCGACTAGAAAGTCAACAATGGGGAGGTGATCATGGATTGGGCGTCTCATCAATAGGTATACAACAAGTAGAAATAATAAAAGGACCTTCTTCATTATTATACGGATCTGATGCTCTTGGAGGTGTTATCTATTTAAAAGAAGAAGCTTTTGCACAAAACAATAGCATAGAAGCTAGCGCTAGTTCAAGATTCGAAACTAATACAATGGGAATCCAAAATGGATTTTCTTTTAAAATGAGTAAAAACAATTTGAGGTTTAATGTATTTGCCAATCAACAGAGTTATGCTGATTATCAAATCCCTAGTGGCGATTATGTAAAATCATCTCGATTTAAGGGGGTTGGCACTAAATTTTTATTAGGATATAATAGAAAAAATTGGGTAACAAAATTGGGCTATAATTACAGCAATAATACAATTGGTATTCCCGGACATACTCACGATACTTTAGTAACCGCTTCTACTTTCTTAAGAACTGAAAGAGTTCGAGAAGAAGGAAGGCCTTCGCAAAAGATTAATAATCATTTGATCAGTTTTGACAATCAATTCTTTTTCCATAATAGTACACTTAAGATAACTCTTGGGCAAATGATAAATAAGCTAGAAGAATATGAAAAATACACAATCCCTGAAATTGGCGTAAACCTTAATACTACTACCTACTATGTTAGATATAAATATAAATTCTCTAAAGAATTGAATTTGATTGGAGGTGTACAGGGTTTGTACCAACAAAATACTAATATTGCCGAAGCAGAAGAACAACTAATCCCAAACAACACTCAAATAGATAATGGAATCTTTGGAATATTATCTGGTAAAAGAAAAAAAATAAACTACCAATTAGGGGTTAGATATGACAATAGAAGATTAAATCTGTCTAATTCACAAATAGAACAGTTTAATTACTCAAGTTTTAATTACTCAGCTGGAGCTTCTTATGCTGGTGAAAATATTTCTTTAAGAATGAATATTTCTTCAGGAATTAGAAATCCTCATGTCTCAGAATTACTCTCAAACGGGGGGCATAGTGCTGCACAAAGATATGAAATTGGTGATGTAAATATAAAGCCTGAAAGGGGTAACCAAATAGATTTAGCTGTTAAATTCAAAAATGAACACATGCACATATTGGTAAATCCTTTTGCCAATTTGTTAACTAATTATGTTTATCTAAGCCCTATAGATTCTTTTGTAGATGGCTTTCAAGTATATAATTACGAACAAGCAGAAAGTGCAATACTGATGGGAGGTGAAATAGTTTTGCATTACCATCCTCATTTTCTTCATGATTTTCATTTAGAGACATCTTTCTCTTTTGTACAAGGTCAAAACACTGAAGGGAATACTCCTTTGTCTTTTATTCCACAACCTAGGCTAGCAACTCAAATTACTTATAACTTTCATAGCCTTAAAAACAAATTTATATCATTAAAGAACTTTACTGTACAGCATCAGTTCTTTGCGAATCAAAACAGAACTGTTGACTATGAATTGAACAGTAGAAATTACAATTTATTTAATGCTGGTATCAATTGTGATTTATCATTCAATAAAATTGAGGGAGAGTTTGGTATTGGTGCTCAAAATATATTAAACAAAGAATATATAGATCATCTTTCGGCTCTAAAAACCTACCAATTGGCTAACCCAGGTAGGAACTTTTATGTATCACTTAAATTAAATATAAATCAAAAAATAAAATAATATGAAAAAAGCAACAATTATCGGAACGCTATTATTAGCAACTTTAACATTCTCATGTAAAAAAGATGAGTGTAAAGAATGTCACTACGACAAAGATGGAGGAGAAGTAGAATTAGGTGAAAAATGTGGTGATGATATTGGTATATTAGAAGCTGACGGATACACAGAAAATGGTGTAACATATACTGTTCACTGTGGCGAAGATCACTAAAAAAAACACCTATCATAAAAAAAGCTATCAATACGATAGCTTTTTTTTTGGTTTGTAAATTTAATTCCTCTTATCAGCTCCCCATAATAATTTGTTACGGATAGTCTTAAAGAAATCTTGATTTAGAAACTGAACTAAATTGTTGTTGATAGAGTAAACTATGAAGTTCACTGTCACGAACATTAGACTTATTAATCAGGTATTATAAATTGCTCCCTACTCGAAAAAAGTAATTTAAAAATACCTGATATTTTTCATATATTTGATAATGAATATATTATATCTCCTAAAAAAAGGCTGCCTCCTTATACTCATCCCTTGTTTATTTACAAAAGCAGCCTTATCTCAAGCTCCTTTTTTAGTAAAGAATATACATCCAAGTTTTACAACCTCATCTTTTCCTGATAACTTAACTAACGTAAACGGAACTTTATATTTTTCGGCTGATGATGGAACTATCGGTTTCGAGCTTTGGAAGAGTGATGGAACTACTGTCGGAACTGTTTTAGTAAAAGACCTCATTCCGGGACCAACAAGCAGCCAAAGTATTGATCAATTTATTTCAGTAAATGGTTCTTTATACTTTATGACAAAAGTAGGTAGAGAATTATGGAGAAGTTCAGGAACTACTTCTACTACTGACACCCTAATAACCTTTCCTACTATTGGTACTATTAAAGAAAATAGTTTTATCGAGTTGAACAATGAGTTAATCTTTGTGGTTCAAGACCCAAATACTGGAGACCTGCAATTATGGAAAAGTGGAGGAACTTCTTCATCCACATCACTTGTTAAAAATTTTGCAAGTGGAGGTGTTTCTATTGATATACCTACTTTTAAAATATTTAATAACGAATTATACTTTACTGCTAATGATGGAGTTAGCGGACGTGAAGTATGGAGAACTGATGGGACTATAGCGGGTACTGTCATGATTAAAGATATAAGAACAGGCTCTTCGGACGGAACACCTTGGCCAGACCCACCTTTTTTTAATGAAGTGGATGGGTTTCTTTTTTTCTTAGGAAATGATGGTACAACTGGAGATGAACTATGGAAAACAGACGGAACTAATTTGGGAACCACTTTAGTACATGATGTTCTTCCAGGAGCTGGAAGTTCTGGAATAACTTCCCCTACTTCAGTTGGCAATAAACTATTTTTCCAAGCATTTATTGGTGGTAGAACCTCTTTGTGGGTTTCAGATGGAACTAGTATAGGCAGCTACAAAATAATTGAATTATCTCTTTGTGATTTGATGTTCGCTTTAGATAGCAACACACTTATTTTTAAACAAGACAATACAAGTCCAATTAATTATGGGAGAGAATTATGGAAAAGTGATGGTACAGTTGCAGGAACAGTTGTTCTAAAAGATGTGTATCCTGGAACTTCTAACGGAATTCCAACCAATCATTTTAAAACCCTAGTTATTTATGAAACTCTATACTTTAATGCTATTGATAGTGCACATGGTTTAGAGCTATGGAAATCGGATGGGACAGATACTGGAACAGTCTTGGTAAAAGATTTGGAGCCCGGAGTTGCAGATGGATTCATTAACAATTCTGAGTTTTTCTTTGATGCAAATGGAATACTAATTTTTGATGCAATTAATATAAACGGTTCGAGTTCAACTGAGCTTTGGCGAAGTGACGGTAGTGATACTGGAACTTTTAGATATGATATTGATACAAATGGTGGAGGATCAACTCCAAAACATTGTACCCTCATTGATACAACTTTGTTTTTCTCTGCTAATGATGGTTTTACTGGAAAAGAACTCTATGCTCTTTATATTGATTCAATAAAAAAACCTATTATTATTAATCCAACCTCAGTTGAAGATTATAACCCATTTTTAACTGTCAACATCTTTCCAAATCCAACATCTAATATTATTAATATTCAGTTGGAGACTAATCTAAATCAAAAAAGTCATGAAATAAAAATCATGACATTAACTGGAAAAACTATTCATTCCAGAAATACTTCAGAAACTTCTATATCTATTAATCTTAGTGATTTTCCTGATGGGATATATATCATAGAGGTTATCTTTGAAAACAACCTCAGAAAAAGCATGAAAATTATTAAGAATTAATTCCTCTTAACTATTCACATAAATAATTAAAAAAATAATATGAAAATTTCAAAAATAATATTGCCTTTACTTTTTGCATTTGCAATACTATCATTTAGTTTTAAAAGCAATCAAAATTCTAATAAAATTGAAGTTTTACTAGAGAAAATTGATACTGAAAAACTCTGTAAGACTTGGTATATAGTATCTGGAATAGTTAAAGCCGAAGGAGAGGAAGAAGAATTACCAGAAGATATGATAAATGGTAAGTTTATTTTTCATAAAAACTTCAAGGTATCAATGGTGGAACCAGGAACTAATGAGTCAGAAGAAGGGACTTGGAAAGATAAAAATGGCAAACTATATATAAATATAGATAACGATCCCATGAGTTTTACTATAGAAACCCTAACGGATAATTCTCTTGTTATTTCTTTAGATAAAGATGGTATTTACGCTAGTATGACCATGTCAACTAGCAAAAAAGAAGATTAATTCCTCTTATCAGCTCCCCATAATAATTTGTTACGGATAGTCTTAAAGAAATCTTGATTAGGGAATTGAACTAGGTTTATTTTTAATTCAGATTTTGTAACAACTAACAAATTCTCAATAGAAATCTCTTCACTTCTAGAGTCAAGTGTTGCTAGAAATTTTTGATCTCTTCCCTCTACTTTTAATTCTATTACACTATCATCAGGAACCACCATAGGTCTTATATTCAGGTTATGTGGTGCAATTGGTGTAATTACAAAATTATTGGAATTAGGCATTAATATTGGTCCTCCACAACTTAACGAATATGCCGTAGACCCAGTTGGTGTTGCAATAATAACTCCGTCTGCCCAATATGAATTCAAGAAAATTCCATTCACAAAAATGTGAATAGTAATCATTGAAGAAGAATCTTTTTTATGGACCGTAAGCTCATTAAGAGCAAAGTTATATTTACCAAAAAGCTTAGATTTTGTTTCCAAATTAAGCATTGCTCTTTCCTCTATTCGGTATTCATTATTCATCAATTGACGAATAACTTTTTTAATATCTGTTTTTGCAGTATTGGATAAAAAACCTAATCTCCCAGAGTTAACCCCTACAACAGGAATTCCCTTTTTGATACTTGTAATAGTATCCAAAATAGTACCATCACCACCTATGCTAAATAAAAAATCTAACTTTAATTTAGGGTAAGTAGCTCTAGTGTACTCTTTCACCTCTTGTCCAAAAGTAATTCCTTTGTTTTTTACATTTTTATGAAACTTAGAATAGACAAAGTAATCTATTTCATTCCTGTCCAACTCATCAATTAATAATTGAAAGTATGGAATAAAATCATCTGAAAACTCTCTACCGTATATTGCTATTCTCATGAGGTTTAGTTTACGATTAAGCTATTGCCAGTCATTAATGTTGGCTGCTTAATATTCATTAAATGTAATAAGGTTGGTGCAATATCACCCAACTTTCCGTTATTTATTTCGGTTACGTTATAGTCAATCACAAAACAAGGAACAGGATTTACCGTGTGAGCCGTATTTGGGCTTCCGTCCTCGTTCATGTTTTTTTCAGCATTTCCATGATCTGCAATGATCACAAAACTATACTCATTATTAATTCCAGCTTCCACTACCTTTTCCAAACATTGGTCTGTAGTTTCTACAGTTTTTATAATCGCTTCCTGAATTCCTGTGTGCCCTACCATATCAGTATTAGCAAAGTTCAAGCAAATAAAATCAGCAGATTGACTCTCAATTTCTTTTAATAGTTTTTCTGTAACTCCTGGTGCACTCATTTCTGGTTGTAAATCGTAAGTTGCTACTTTTGGTGAAGCCACTACAATTCTTTTTTCTCCTTCAAACACCTCTTCTCTTCCTCCCGAAAAGAAGAATGTTACGTGTGGATATTTTTCTGTTTCGGCAATTCGTAATTGTTTCAATCCAGCTTTTGAAACTACTTCGCCTAGTGTCATTTTCAAATTATCTTTAGAATATACTACTTGTACATTCTTAAAACTCTTATCGTATTCCGTCATGGTAACATAGTACAAGTCTATTTTCTTCATTCCATTCTCAGGAATATCTTTTTGAGTTAAAGCCTCTGTTATTTCCCTGCATCTATCTGTTCTAAAATTGAAACAAATCACCACATCTCCTTCTTCAACTACTGCTATTGGGCTACCAATTTCATCTACTCTTACAATTGGTTTCAAAAACTCATCTGTAACATCCTCTTGGTAAGAATCCTTAATCTTAGAGCTAAATTCAGTTACCTTCTCCCCTTTTCCTTTTACCAATAAATCATAAGCCAATTGAATTCTCTCCCATCTGTGATCTCTGTCCATTGCATAATATCTTCCAATTACAGAGGCTAGTTGAACATTACTTCCTTTTATTTTCTCTTCTAACTTTTCAATAGATTCAAGTCCACTTTTTGGGTCACAATCTCTACCATCAGTAAAAGCATGAATAAAAGTATTTTCTACTCCTGCTTCATTCGCCATTCCGCATAGTTTATACAAATGCTTTTCGTGAGAATGAATTCCTCCTGATGAAACCAAGCCCATTAAATGCACTCGCTTATCATTAACTTTTGCGTACTCAAAAGCATCTATCAATGTTTTCTCCTCAACAATACTATTATCTTTTACAGCTTTATTAATTCGAGCAAAATCTTGATACACCACTCTTCCAGCACCAATGTTCAAATGCCCTACTTCTGAGTTGCCCATTTGCCCATCTGGCAAACCAACTTCTTCTCCGTAAGTAACTAGTTCACTATTTGGATACTTAGTGTACAGGCTATCTATAAAAGGAGTATTAGCAAGATGAATAGCATTGGTTTTATCTTTTGCCCCATGCCCCCATCCATCAAGTATTACAAGAATTGCTTTTTTTGTCATGCGAATTATATTGTTATACAAATATCGGGAATTTGATTAACTAAGTTGAGCTTCGAGACATTTTTCCTTCAGAAAACCTTCAGTTCGCAAATTTGCTTAAACTATGAACGCTATACTGGAACCTTAGGATTTTGAGCTTGCTCAAAATATCTCAAAGGGTTACTTAACCACCTCAACAAACAAATTCCCATGTCTTAATTCGGAATTCATAATTCAATCCCTATCTTTATCCTATGAACATAAAAAAACACATCCCTAATTTTATCACAATACTTAATTTGGTATGTGGAGTGTTTGCAATTTTGTTTTTTATAAAATCTGTTTTTGTAATTGAATTAATTAAAAGTGGAGGAGAAAACATATCCTTCTCAGAACGAACTTTTATTCAAAACGGAATATACCTGATATTAACGGCAACAGTTTTAGATTTTCTTGATGGATTTTTTGCGAGAATTTTAAAAGTTCAATCAGAGATTGGTGCTCAGTTAGATTCACTTGCAGATATGGTTACATTTGGTGTTGCACCAGGATTTTTAATCTATGCTTTGGCTAGCCTATATTATCTAGAAGTCGAATGGCTAAAATATCTATTTGTTCTTATCCCTGTTTTTTCTGCATTACGTTTAGCAAAATTTAATGTTGATATAGAGCAAACTACATATTTTAAAGGCCTAGCAACCCCTGCAAATGCTATTTTTTGGTCAAGTCTTTATTTCACGGTCTTTTGGCTTACATTACCATATTACATTTTTGCCATATTAATAGTTATATTCTGCTTCCTAATGACATCAAACCTACGTATGTTCTCTCTAAAACTAAAGAACCTAAAATTTGAAGGAGATAACATTTACCGAGTAATATTAATACTAGGAGCAGTGATTTTAACAATTACCTTTGGGTTGTTTACAAATATATTGGCTTCAATTCCATTTATTATTCTATTGTATATACTTTTGTCTATACATTATCATTATACCACCAGAAAAACACTATAAACATGATTTTTAAAGCAAAAATAGACATTATGCCAATTGAGGCAATATTAGATCCTCAGGGGAAAGCAGTAACTCAAAGCATGGGAAACTTGGGATTAAACGAAATCTCTAACGTACGTATCGGAAAACACATTACACTTAAGGTAGAAGCTAATGATGAAGCTACTGCTAAAGAAAAAGTAGATACGGCTTGTAAAAAACTATTGTGTAACTTAATTATGGAAACTTATACGTTTACTCTATTACAAGCATAATTAATTAAGAAAATAAAGAGCAAAAAAAAAACATCTATCAAATGATAGATGTTTTTTTTATGCGTTAAAGTTAAATTTTATGATTTCATCATAGGACTCTTTTGCTGTATTGGAGCACCATCTTCAGCAGCTGGCTTTAATACTTCTCCTTTTATTCTTACAGTTTTAGTCGCACCACTTGCAGAATTAGATGTGATTGTAACAGTTTTGTTTATCAATCCTACTCTGTTAGTAGCGTAAGTTACTTTCATTTTAGCAGTTTCACCAGGAGCAATTGCTTCTCTTGGCCAATCTGGCACAGTACATCCACAACTTCCCTTTGCATTAGAAATAACTAATGGTTCAGTCCCTGTGTTAGTGATTGTAAAGTAACAGCTTCCATCTGCATCTTTTTTAATTTTACCGTAATCATGAACATCTTTATCTATTGATAATTGAGGCCCTGTTACGAACGGAGTTCCTTGAGCAAATGAATTTGCTGCAAATCCGATTAAAAGACTTAAAATTCCTAAGGATAAAATTAACTTTTTCATTGTTTTAATTATTAACGGTTATTCGTATTAGTTAGCTGGTGTAGCTACTGCTGGTACTGATTTAGCTTTTACAGATCCTTTGATTCTTACAACTTTAGTTGGAGTGTTTCCAGCATTAGATGTAATAGTAACAGATTTGTTAATTGCACCAGTTCTTTTTGTATCATAAGTAACTTTCATTTCAGCAGATGCTCCTGGAGCGATAGCTTCTCTTGGCCAATCTGGCACAGTACATCCACAACTTCCTTTTGCTCTTGAAATAATCAATGGCTCAGTTCCAGTGTTTGTGATAGTAAAGATACAAGTTCCGTTAGATCCATTTTCGATAGTTCCGTAATCGTGAACTTCTTTATCTAAAGAGATTGTTGCTTGTGATGCAGGTGCAGCAGTTGCATTAGCAGCAGGAACTGGTTTACCTTGCGCAGTTACAGCAAATGTTGCTGCTAAAAATAAACTAAGTGTTAAGACTAAATTTTTCATGTTGTTTTTTTGTTTTATGTATTTTATAATTTGTTTAATTCAATAATCATTTCAAAATTAAATTATTTCTTTTTTTCTGTTATTATCTTTAACAACAGCTTAACAAGATTAAATATTTTCTGATATATTTCCCAATGATTTATACACTAATTTATAAAAGAAGTTGCCTTAAAGTCATATTGTTAACACAACTATAACAGACTACTTTTTAAGTGGCACTTTTCTTCTTTTAATTTCAGTTTTCAAAAACTCTTTTAACTTTTTACTTTCAGTATTTTCTAACTGAATTCCAAAAATAACTTCCTTACCATCACTTTCAAAACTTAACGCTTCGTTACCAATATCCCAAAACGAACTTTGCATCACCCATGAAAAAGATCTACTGGATTTTTCCAGAAGATTAATTTCTCCCATGTTAGAATAAAAGTAAGATTTAGCCTTACCATATTTTCCGTATGCTCGTTTTATTAAAAGAGAATCTTCATCTATCTTAAAATATTCAACACCTTTCTTTCTCCAAAGATATATTTTTATAATACGATATAAATAGTAAGCCCAAAAAACCATAAAAATTAATAGAAACAGTTGTTGCTGACTCTTTGCCTTTACATCTGCTGGATTCAATTCATATTTACCAGTAATAAATAGGTATAAAATTAATGCTCCAATAGCAATCCACATGATCATCCAACCAAATAATAAGCTCTCTTTCCATTTCTCAACTTTAGAAGAAACTAAAATAGTAGTATATTGGTTGTGTCGATGGTAAGAAATTCTTTCGGAAATAAACTTCATTTGTTATATATTTGTTATAACCAACTCAAAAATTGAGATTTAAGAGTTTTGGCATTATAATTGAATTCTGTGACAATATTACTATTAAAAACATTAAAATGAAAAAGACATTACTACTATTAGGAATCGGATTATTCCTTACTACTATCGGGTTTACCCAAGATGATGGCGGAAAAGGAGATAAATTAGTTGAAAAACTTCGTGTAATGTACGGAGAAGAAAAATACCAAGATTGCGCACATGATGCAATTAAGTATGCTTCTATGCCGAAACACAAAAACAATGCTGAGTTATACATTTATGCATCAATGGCTTGTTTAAGAATATCTCAATACAATGAAGGAGTTGAGGAATTTAAAAAATCTTATGCTGATGCTTTAACTTATGCTGGTAAATACAGAAAAAAAGATAGAGGAGGATTGTATTACCCAGAATACCTTTCTCACTTTGAAGAGTTGAAAAAAATTGTAGCTGAAGAAGTTGAGAACTACATGCTTGAAGAAAGAAAAGCTAAAGTTTACAAAACAGCTAAAAAATCACTAGGTCTTGTAAACAAGATTCACAAAATGGATCCAGACGACAAAGGAGCTTATTTAATGGCTGCTGTTTTGGAAATGCATGTTAAGAATACGATTGAAGGAAAGGCAATGCTTAAAATAATTATTCCTGAAATCAGAAATATTGTAGCTACTGCAGATGATTATGTTGAACCAGAAAAATTAGATCCTAAAGCAGCTGCTAAGAAAAAAGCAAAGATTGAAGCTGTATTCGGTGGAGTAATGAACCCTATAAAGCCATTTGATGAAATGACTGAAATGGAGCAAGTATTTTTAAGATTAGCTTTAATTGAGTATACTGAATACTTATATCAAAAAAAGAAATATGATGAGGCTAAAGATATTATTGAAATCGGAAAGCCATATTTCTATAAAGAAAATGATGACTACTTAAGAAAGTATACTGTTGCATACAAAGCAATGTATGACAAAGTGAATAAATAGTAGAATAAACTCTTACTTTAAAACTCTTAGCTAACGCTAGGAGTTTTTTTTGCGCCTTATTTTTTTTTGGATTGAGACTTTATAGCCTCTGTTTTTGCAACACCTACTGGATTGTAAAGCTTATAGGAAGAGAAGTCACTAGGAGCTGTTAAACTAGTTCCTCTTAGTGCTATTCCTGGTGTAACAATGTACACAGTACTATCAGAGTTTATTGTACTATCCTTCAAATAGATTTCATTAGACAATAAGGTCTCGTTCTTTTGATTGGTAATACGAACGTTATCTCTAAACACCAACTCTTCGTTATTTCCTTGAGTAAATGCATACCCACAAGTAAGGTTAGTTACCAATTTCCCTTGTTTATTATAGAACTGAGCATCTACACCTTCAGGAAATTCTGTGTACATGGTATCGTTTGTGTATTTATGAATTAAAGGAGCTTTCAGTATTCTCTTTACTATACCAGAGTCGGAGTATGTAAGTATTACATCTTTAGAAACCTCATCCGGAACAGACTCTTGAGTTACTGATTCCATTTGAGCTAAATCACTTCCCTGGCAACTATACACTAATGTGAATAAGCTAATAACTACTAAATAATGAATGGATGTACGGTTCATGCTAACTATTAATTGTGTGGTTAACGCAAATTAGTATTTGCTTAGTATCAAAACTAAGGATAATGAATGAACTAAAAGTATAAACATAAAAAAAACCACTTCAATTACTTGAAGTGGTTTTAATAAATTGTGTCTTGTTATTTTACTTTACTGTTGTCGAGTATCCGTTACATGTTTTGTATGCAGATCCCTTAGAAAGTCCTTGTTCAAATAACTCAGTATCTGATGGGAATCTAGCTCTATATGCAGCCATATCTTTAGCAGCTTGTGATGCTACACTTGGATCAACACTTTTTGCTTTTGCAGCCATATCATATGCTGCCCAATTAATTGCTTTATCTTCAAAGGCTGAAGTACCACATTTTGATCTTGCAATGTTAGATGCTTTGATTAAGTAAGCATCTCCATTATTAGGATTAATAGCTAACACTTTATCAGCATAGCTTCCTGCTTTACTTCTTTGTCCTGAGTTCATCATTGCTTTAGCAGCATTTATTAAAAGCTCTTCTTTTTCAGAAGCATCTTGAGTTAACTCAATGGCTTTGTTATAATACTCAACTGCTTTGTTGTAATCTTTCTTGTTAATATATGTTTGAGCAATATTTCCAAAAGCTTCAGATGAAGGGTTTTTCTCTGCTTCAATTATAGTAAGAGCTTCATAAATAGGATTATCAGTACATCCTCTCTTGTTCAAAGTATTTAATACTTTACTTCTAGTGTTATCATCAGTTTTAGCTTCTTCAAACTTCTTTTCGATTACAGGTAATAATTTATCACATGTAAGGCAAGGTCCTAAATATTTATCAATTCCTCCTTGAGCAAAATCATATCCATCAGTACCTCCGTTAAATTCTATAACTTCTGATAATCTGTCGTATTCTTCAACTAACACGTCACAATCTCTTTTAGATTTGTTCTTAAGTTTTGCAAGTCCTATTGAGTAATAGTAAATCGTTTCAGCTCCTACTCCATTAGCATTAGAATCTAAAGCTTTATCAATTAAGTCTACTCCTTCTTCTATTCTTCCTGATTTAATCATATCTAATCCAAAGCTTTCATTAACAGTTGGATTGTCTCCAAACAATTTAATACTTTGTTTGTATGCCCATACAATAGAATCTGTTAAAGCTACTTTTCTTTCTGGAGTAGCTGTTGCTTTTAAAGCATCCATAATGTACACTCCATTTTCATATAAATTTGCATTGTACTCAGGACAAACATTTACTGCTTGTACCCAAAACCTATATGCATCATTAAACATTTCTTGCTTTAAGTAATCACCATAAAGAGAAAGGTATTTTCTACACTCGTCTGGTTTATCACCTAAGTTTCCTTTTTGAGCCATTGCTCCAAAAGATAAAATTCCTATTAATATTGATAGTAGTATTCGTTTCATTTCTGTTATTTTTCTAGTTAAATTTTCTTTTTACAAACCATCGATTTTGTGCTTGTGGCATTATGGAAATACCAAAATAAATATTGGTAAAGTTTTCTTGTATTAGACCAGCTTCCGTAGTTCCTCTTTTTCCAACTTCGACTCCTATATTAATCATTGATAGTGATTTAAACTCGCCTTTGTTGGATGCACTCTTTCGAATCGGTATTCCTAATCCAAAACTCGTGCCAAACTCCTGAATGGCTATGTTATTAAATTGCAAAGGTGAGTTTCCGTATCTAAACCCAGCTCTATACTGAATTGATTGGTAGTATTTTGTTGCTTCAAAAGGATTTACAGGAGTATATCTAATACCTACAGAAAAATAATTAGAACTCGCTAAAGAATCTTGCGTAGTAGGAATTGTAAAATCTTCCTTAAAATCTGTCCAATCCTGAGCTTGATATTGGAAAGCAATATCTAAATTTTTATTAAAATTAAGCGAACCACCTAATGTAAATGACATTGGTATTCTCACTGTTCCTTCGTTATCTTCACCAAAACTAATTGTATCGCGAATAACCTGAACACTATTGAAATTAGTGTATGTAGCACTTAATTGATCTCTAGAAGCGTTTAAATTACCACCAGCATTAAAATTAGCTCCAATAGAAAAAGAGAAAGACTTTGATATCATTTGTTTATACAAAAGTCCCAAATCAAAATTAAATCCATTGTGATTAGTTGATTGTGAAATAAGTGAATTTAGTGCTGTATTATCATCTGGAAACTCAACTCTTCTAGATTCTTCAATTCTACCGAATAAGAAATTAGCATTAAAACCTAATGAAAGTGAAATAGAATCTTTATCAATTAATTCGTATCCACTACCTAAGTATACCTTATTCACACCACCTTTTCCTTGAAAAAGGTAAGAAACCTCTCCTACATTTGTAATTGTAGAATTAGATATAATATCATAACCAGTTGTAGTATAAGGCATAAGCCCTATTGAAACTCCTAATCTTTCGCTTAAAGGAAGTCCCATTGCAATTTTAGTAAATGTTGTTGCTGCCAATGTACCTTCTGAAGTTGATGATTTCAAATTCAAAATTTCTGTTGAACCATCTACCTCAAATATTGGGATATGTTTCATAAATGATGAATAACTAGCTGGATTAGAGACATTAATTAAATTAAAGTCTGAAAGTCCAATAGAGGCTCCACCCATTGTATTGTATGCTGGAGAATGGCTTCTATTTATTGTCCCTATTCCTAATCTAGAATATGGAGAAATCCCTGTTTCCTGAGAAAAAACCTGAAAGCTAATAAACATAACTACTAATAAAATAGTGTTACGCACGAGTGTTGTAAAGAAGTATTTCATTTAATCCTATTAGTGTTAAATTTTGTTCTACAAATATGTTACTTTTTAATTCCTTATCAAAGAAACTTGCATCTCCTCCGGTAAAAATTACTGTTAAATTTTCATAAACTTGGCTATATTGATTTATTACCCCTTCAATTTCAGCTACAGTTCCGTTTACAACTCCTGATAAAATAGAATTATCTGATGAATCTCCAATAAGTTCTATTCCATTTTTGGGTTCTACCAAAGGTAGTTTACCTGTGAAATACTCAAGTGCTTTAAATCGCATTACTAGTCCTGGTGAAATTGCTCCTCCAAAATACTGTGCTTTGCTAGATATAGCATCAAATTTAATGCATGTACCTGCATCTATAACCAATACATTTTTTTTAGGAAATAATGAACGAGCACCAATTACATTAGCCAATCTATCGTCCCCAAGGGTTTGTGGAGTTTTGTATTTATTATCAATTGGAATTTTAGTTTCGTTAGATAGCTCAATCATTTTTTTAACTGAGTAACTATCAATCATTTTTTTAACCTCATTTCCTTCTACAACTGAGCTAATTATTACATTTTCGAATGTATTGTTATCCAAAAACGATTTTAAATCGCTCAAATCTCCTTTTCCTTTAACCAACAAAGTTTGCTCTTGAAAAAGAGCAAACTTTATGAAAGTATTTCCTATGTCTATAATTAAATTCAAATCTTATTATAAAGATAAATCTAAATTAAAATCAGTTAATTTTTTAAATTCAGCCACTCTCGAGTTGATTTCTGCCAATGACAAATCTTCAATTCTTTCTGGACCAAATTTTTCTACACAAAACGAAGCCATTGCAGAACCTACAACTACAGCTCTTTTCATGTTCTCGAAAGAGATATCATCTGTACTTGCCAAGTATCCAATAAATCCTCCTGCAAAAGTATCACCAGCTCCAGTAGGATCAAATACATCTTCTAATGGCAATGCTGGAGTATAGAATATTTCATCTTCTCCAAATAATAATGCTCCGTGTTCCCCTTTTTTAATGATTAGGTATTTTGGCCCCATTGTCATTATTTTTTTAGCAGCTTTTCTTAAAGAGTATTCTCCAGATAAAAGTCTTGCTTCTTCATCATTGATAGTTAATAAATCAATTTTAGATATTACTTCTTTCAAATCATCAAGAGCAACTTCCATCCATAAGTTCATTGTATCTAATACAGTTAACTTAGGCTTAGTTGTTAATCTATCCAATACAATATTTTGTATTGCAGGAACCAAGTTTCCTAACATTACGTATTCAGCTCCTTGGTATGCTTCTGGTATAACTGGATCAAAATTCTCCAATACATTTAATTGTGTATCAAGAGTATCTCTTGTATTCATGTCATTATGATATTTCCCTGACCAAAAGAAAGTTTTTTCTCCTTCTTTTATCTGAAGTCCTTCTAAATCGATATTTCTTTGTTTTAATCTGTCAATCATTTCTTTCGAGAAATCATCTCCAACAACAGAAACAATTCCTGATTTTTTTAAAAAATAAGAAGCAGATAGTGCGATATACGTACAAGATCCTCCTACAATTTTGTCTCTTTTTCCAAATGGTGTTTCAAGTGCGTCAAACGCTACAGTTCCAATAGATAGTAATTTCATTGATTATTAGGTTATTATGTTTGTTTTAAATTAATTATTTTTCAAAAGCCGAGTAGATTCTAAGAAGACGAAATCTTTTCGAAGTTTTTTTGCAAATATATTGGTTAATTATAAACTTTCCCTTAATATTGCACTCTCATTTAAGAAAAATGAGAAAAAACCAGATTTAAATTCCCCCTTAGCTCAGCTGGTTAGAGCGGTTGACTGTTAATCAATAGGTCCAAGGTTCGAGTCCTTGAGGGGGAGCAACAATACAAAGCTATCAGGCAACTGATGGCTTTTGTTGTTTCTAGGCGGTTCTATTTTTAATATCCCTTATAAATAGTTAATTTCACGTAATTCAATAAACCCTTTACTTTGCTAGATTTCTTAAACAACATACTTTTTACTTACGGGGAAGAAAATGAGAAAATTGTTCGTGTTCAAGCGTTACTTTTTATTGCTATCACCTTTTTTGTAGCATTATTGGTGATTAAAGGATTAAAACTACTTACCAAACGATATAAATTAAAAAATCCTGATAGTCATGGAAGAATAGACTCGTTTGTTCAAATTCAGAAATATGTAATCTGGTTTATTGCTCTATTAGTTTGTTTCAAAATATTTAAAGTCGATTTAACAAGCTTTGTAGTAAGCGCAAGTGCTATTTTGGTTGTATTATCCTTTGGACTACAAGGTTTATTTGCTGATTTCATCTCAGGAATAATTATTTTATTTGACGGGACTATTAAATCAAATGACATTATAGAGGTTGGCGATACCATTGGAAAAGTTGAAAAAATCACCCTCCGTAACACAACTCTAATCACAAGAGATGATTACACTATCATCATGCCTAATAGAAAGTTTATTGCAGAAAATGTGACAAATTGGAGTTACAACAATAACATTATGAGATTTAGTGTGAAAGTTGGAGTAGCCTATGGTTCGGATACAAAACTAGTTTCTAAACTAATGATGAACTCAGCAGAATCCCATTCGCTAGTTAGTAAACAAAGAAAAGGATTTGTTGGTTTTAAAAATTTTGGTGACTCTGCCCTTGAATTTGAATTGTACTTTTGGACTACCGAAATTTTCAGAATTGAAATTGTAAAGAGTGACTTAAGATTTATGATTGACAAAGCTTTTAGGGAAAATGGAATAACTATTCCTTTCCCTCAAAGAGATTTACACATTATTCAACCTCAACAAAATACTGTTTTTGAAGAAAGTACTGAAACTGAAAAACCCCACATCCCATGATAACTGAATTTTGTAAAACCAATTCTATTTTTAATTCTTTCTTGAGAGAGTTGAGAGATATTTCTGTGCAAGGCGATTCCATGAGGTTTAGAAGAAACCTAGAGAGATTAGGAGAAATAATGGCTTATGAAATAAGTAAGACTCTTGAATACGAAATTAAAGAAATAGAAACTCCTTTGGACTCTAAAGTAGTTTCGGTTCCAAGCGAGGAACCTGTTATTGCAACAATTTTAAGAGCTGGGTTACCAATGCACCAAGGAATTCTTAATTATTTTGATAAAGCTGAAAACTGTTTTATATCTGCTTACCGTAAACATGATGATGAAAGTGGATTTGAAGTTGAAATAGAATACCTCTCAAGCCCCGATTTGGAAGGAAAAACTCTTATTATTTGTGACCCTATGTTAGCTACAGGGAGTTCAATGGTATTAGCTTATAAAGCTGCACTAGAAAAAGGAACACCAAAAAAAATACATGTAGTTTGTGCTGTTGCTTCGCCTGAAGGTATGGAAGAGGTTGTAAAAAACATGCCAGACAATACTGATTATTGGGTTGGAGAAATCGACAGCCATCTTGACGAAAAATCATACATTATCCCTGGACTTGGTGATGCTGGTGATTTAGCCTTTGGAACCAAAGTATAAACTATGATTA
>Ga0075469_10000037_pt1 | contig 44512 bp, 31 predicted proteins | sample DEB08_DNA_13_FD_77577 | JGI IMG/M metagenome (GOLD analysis project Ga0075469, IMG submission 77577) | Aqueous microbial communities from the Delaware River and Bay under freshwater to marine salinity gradient to study organic matter... | ecosystem: Environmental > Aquatic > Marine > Coastal ...
CAGCAGGAAGGTGCGGAACTTGAAAGTCAGGGTCCTGTTGAAAATGGACATTCTAGTTATCCTGCGGTCATTAACCGCATAAAGGTTGGTTGGTTGAAGGAGATTACTTTGTGTAATCTTTCCTTACACCTAACTTATGCCACAGACGACCCCCCTTTTTGCACTTTTCAAGTGTATAGGTAGATCCCGTAGTATACACTATCTAACGGAGGCGAAGATCCAAACTATCCTAATGACTAATCCTAACTCGCGCAGCCGTGCTCGAGCTCAGGTACCTGGCTATGTCCGGCTACCTAAGTTCCTCACCAGCAAAGACGTGGATCGACTCGTTCGTATGAAGGAGGCCAATCCTAATCGCCTTTGGTCTGAGCTGGTGGCTGAGCTTGTAGAAAGTAAATTCCAATGAACGACGATATCAAAGACCCGGGCTTCCTTGAGGTCATGCAGAACATGTCTGTAAGCAGCCCGAGCCCTTTTCGTAGCTACGCTAAGCTTGGCCAGACGACTGCCGAGGCGGGCGATGCCCCCTCCGACGCTAATGGCCTCCAGCTTGTATTCGAGAAGGATGTGGCTATTGAGCTGAAGGCACGCGCCATCAAGTATGGTTTCGACAACGCCCCTGGCTTTATCCAGGCAGCTGTCAGTGTGTTCGGCCAGATGCTTGCCGCAGGGCAGGACGACGGGTTCACTCAGGTTATCCTGCTTAACCCTGAGACAGAAGAGGTTATTCAGGTCCAGATGCCTGGTGCCGAGGAGGCCTGATGACACTAGGCTGCCGGGAAGTAAAGGAGGTTATCGAGACTGTTAAGAGTCTAGAGGACCTTATATCTAGTACGTTCTCGGCAGCCAGTGATCTGTGGAACACCGAGATCGGGCGGTGCTGGGACGACATTAAGAAAGGGTTCACAGACCTACCTGATCTCTGGGATGTGCTGACGGGGGACGACCGGGCCGACTTTGCGGCAGATATTGCGGCCAACCCCGTCTTTGACCTGGCCTCTCAGCTGCAGGCCCAGGCTCAATTAGAGTCAGTAGTGCCCACACTGTTCGGGGGAGCCCCCCTAGTGTCCCAGGTAGATCCCAATCTGGCTATTCAACTCGAGAATAAGGTCCAGGGAGTATTTAACAACGCCTTCACGGGCTGCCAGACGAACACATCTATCTACGGAGCCTTCCAGTCGGTAGCTCAAACGGCGACCAGTACCCTAACTTCGGCGGGTACAGCCATCCAGAGTACCATTTTTGCCCTAACAAACGTCAACAACGACTTCTCAAGTGCTGTTTTCTTTGAGGCAGCGGGTAACTTCATTAAGCGGCAGACGTCCGAGAAGTTTATTCTTAAGCAAATACAGGACACCATCGACGAAATCAATGATGATCTGGTAAAACTGACTGATGACGACTACTCGGTGGACCATAAACTGGTCATTAACCAGAGTGTGATCGAGCTAAAGCGTGCTGATGAGATCCTCCGGGCTCAAGTGGACAACGTCAACCTTAAGTTTCCAGCAAATCGGGCCGGAATTGAGGAGGCGAGGGAGAGAATTGACGCCGTCAGGGACGTTTTGAGTGGAATTGACCTTAAAGACCTCTTCGGAGGGCTCCTGAGCCTCCGAGTTCTTAAGATTACAGCCCGCTTGGCGTACCTGGGCTCACTACAGGCCTCGTTAAACGCCCAAGAACTGGTATCAGAGCGTATTAAGGTCAACTTGAGTGGCTTTGACACCCTCTACGCCGACCTGACCAACTTTGATGAGCTGCTTTTGCCTTCATTGAGCATGGCTCGGTGTCGGTTGGGCACTATCATGGCGCAGATGGCCCTGTCGGTAGACGCCAACAAGTTTACAACCTATGTAACAGCCGAGAAAAAGTGGGCACTTGACCTCTCAGTCACCTCTGCCATCCTAAAAACAGCGCAAAAACTAGGAAAAGTGACCGGTGATGACCCTTTGAACGTAGAAGGCATCAGTGAGGACCTGGGAGACATGCTGGGCACCTTTAAAGCCGACGGCCCGCTCATTGTACCGGGTCAGATTAGTGACGCGCTAGACCAGTACATCCAGAATGTACGCTACAAGATCAGCTACAACGTAGACCCGACGCAGGTTGTGGCCCGCGGTGAGTTAGTCAACCGACTCGTTGACCAAAAGTTGGCTCAGAACGAGTCATTTATCGTGGGTCTGGGTGGACCGATGGACCGCATCAGCCAGGGAGGCGCGTTGGCCGCCGGTATAGCTGCCGTGAGTATGATTAAGTCAGCTATCAGCGCGATAGCTAACTACGCCGGGGGTTTTCAGGCCATGGCTGAGGGTGCGCTGGGCCCTTTCCTTGACGGCAGCTTCTTCCTAGATATCCTGAGTGGCCTGCTGGCTCAGGTTATTGCAGCCATCGAGGCTCAACTGGCTGCAATTGGGTGTACGCTGGAAGATATCGGCCTTAATGGCCTTGAAGCCTACGACGCATTTGAGGACTTTGTGCGACAGGACGCACTATACAACGAAGCACTGCGCGGGTTCCCCGAGACACGTATCCGGGCCATCCTCTCGGATGAGTTGTCTAAGTTTGAGCTGCCGACTGTTCCCGCAGTGGCGGCAGACGCGCCCGCCCTTACCGACATCCCCGGCGACTTCTTACGTCTTCCAGGCACCGCCACTAACCTAGGCTGACGTTACACTATTTACTGTACAGAGGTGGTTTTACTATACTGAACCACTTCCTAGATTTGCAAACCTAGACTCTAAAGGATAATCCAATGAATAACGAAGAAGCATTCTTCAGCGGCCTCTTTGATGGCGTCACCGACGTCACAGCCGCAACCGAGCAACACGACAAGATGGCCCAGGTATTTGACCTCGGTCTCCTTGACGGTGTCTCCGAAGTAACCGAGCCGTCCATCATGGACAAGATCGCTTTCCTGCTTGACGGGGAAGGGGTCGAGGAAGTCGAGGAGACCGAGGAAGTAGTCGAGGAGGCCCCCGAGGTCGAGAAGACAGCATCCGCTATCCTCATGGACGTCATTCGCGGCGACGAGGCTTGATAAACACGGGAGGGGCTTCGGTCTCTCCCATTTCTCATGAACCTCTACACCCTATACGCGGCGGCTCTTGAGAAGCAAGCCACCGTAGGTACTAACACGGCTACCCGTATGGTACGTAAGCCCGTTGCCGCTGTATCGGGTAAGATCCCTCAGCCCAAGCAGGGCAGTGTGGCGGGCCCGGCTAGAGGGTTTAGACCAGCTAAGTCTTCTACGACATCTGAAGCCTAATGGACCTCAAGATCGTATCTGTAGATGACGAGGGCACTATGGCCTTCACCCTCAAAGATCAGCGGCTTACCTCAGGTACGCAACAGCTTCTTCAAGAGGTATCAGTAGAGCTGCTCAGTAACTACAACACAGCGACTGGCCGCGGCGCTAACCTGCCGGCCCTCCTAGATGCTGCTGCCCCCGGTGAGATCGCAGCCACACAAGGAGCAATCGCTAACGCTGTACAGACAGCACAAGCACACATTGTATCTAACCAGCAGTCTGCCGACCTCGCTCCTAATGAGCGACTGGCGCAGCTGACACTTTTGCGGGCCCACTCCGACTCAGGTATTGAATGGGCCATTGATGTAGAGGTAACAACCGCGGCTGGTACTATTGTACAGACAAGTATCACACTCTGATATACTAATAGCATGGATAAGAGCGCTGATCTCCGCGACTGGTTTCATAAAGAGAAATGGGTCGATATCTCGCGTAAGAAGAAAGGCGGTGGCCACCCTCCCTGCGGTAGAGATGATGCAGATAAGGGCTCTTACCCAAAATGCAGGCCCGCGAAGGCCGCCGCTCATATGAGCAAGAAACAGAAGACGTACGCTGTACGCTCTAAACGATCCAAACCTCAAGGCGTCGGTGGTAAGCCCACCATGGTCGCCACCTTTAAGAAGAAAGCCATGTTTGACCCCGAAATTGAAAACATCCTTGAGAGCCTTGAGAAGGAGGCCATCATGGCCGCCAAGCCCTTCAAAGGCGTAGGTAAGGGTAAGTTCTCCATGGTGCCCAAGAAAGGCTTCATGGAGCGTGCTGGTGGGGCCGTCAGTAAGTTCACCTCTGGTGGGGCTGGTAAGGCCCTCAGGTCCGCAGGCAGCACGATCGCCAAGAACCCCGTCAAGTCGGCCGTAATTGGTGGCACTGTTCTCGCGGGAGCCAACGCCATGCGCCGTCCCCAGACCAACCCCCAGACTGGTCAACCCACATCCACCGCTCCGGGACGCGCCATTGGTGGTGCTATCGCCGGTGCAGGCGCCGCATATGGCGGGGCCAAACTCCTTAAAAAGGTAGGAACTCTCAACCCCCTCGCTAATACCATGAATTCTGATCTTCGTAAGATGGCCTCCGCAGAGTCGGCCTACATCCTTGAGAGCCTTGAGAAAGAGGCACGCACGCTCCCCAAGGCTCATAAGGTTGAGGCCAAGATGCACAAGGCCCGGGCTAGCCAGCACAGCGCAGCCGCCAAGCGCCTTCACCCCGGCATGCTCACCCGTATGATGGGTATGAACACCCCGGAGCGCCGCAATGCCCTGAAGGACATCGAAGCTAAGTCGGGTGCCAAGGCCGACAGCCTTAAAGCTCAGCTGGACCTAGCCAAGGCCCAGCGTAACCTTAAGACCACCGAACTACTCGGCCGCGACGCCGGAAAGCGTAACTGACATGAATCTCTACGGCCACTATACAGACGCCCTTGAGAAAGTGGCCAATCGCCGCGAAAAGCATTACGCGGATGCTTTGAAGAGCCACGCTGACGCTGGGTTTAGGGCTCAGGTTCCTTGGCGGACCCACCTCTCCACCCGCGCAGACATCTTGAACGACTATCAGAGTGCCCGCAAATATGATCGCTCGGAAACTGCCGTGCAGGCCGCTCATGATATGATCGAAGACGCCTACGATCGTATGGGTATTAGTCAGGCCGCTCAAACGCACTATGGCAAAGCACAGAAGAAGTCAAACCGTAAGGCCGGCAGCATCTTAAATCGGGTCTTGCCCGGGGGCGCTGGCCGCAAGGCTAAGAACCTTGAAAGGGCTAAGCATTATGAGGCTCAGGCTAAGGCTCACGCAGACAACGTTGCTAAGGCCGAACGACAGAAAAGCGTTCACGTTGCCGCGGCAGACGCTATCGAGTTGCCTTATTCCTTCAGCAACCGAGACCAGCGCAAGGCCAACCAATTGGCTGACGCCTACATGAAAAAACACTTCTCCTAGTATGAACCTCTACGATCACTACACAGACGCCCTTGAGAAGGTGGCACAGACAATCGCCCTCAAGGACCTCCCGAAGGATAGCCGCCGCATCATGGCAAACCACCTCGCTGTACACAACGCAGACAGATCAATGGATGAGGCTATGCGGAGCGCACGCGCCGCCGACTACATGGACCGGCAGGCAAAGCGCTCTGACCGCAAGAAGGACAAGCCGGGTATCCTGTCCAGCATTCGGCGTGGGGGCCCTACGAGGGCAAAGGCGTTCCACGCCAAAAATCACACCGCTGCGACCGGGCTCAGCAAGGAGCATAGTAAGAGCCTAGACACCCATAAGCGGCGCGCCAAGGAGCACCTGACGCACGCCCATCGTATGGATGCCGCGAGCAGCGCCGGGGATGCAAAGGCGTACTACAAAGCTACCGACGATTACGCTAACAAGTACCTTAAGAACGTTGCGGTTACTAAGACCCCTAGCGGTCAGTTTAGGGTTCACGGTAAGGTTACGGCGCACTGATACTATAAACTTCTACTCTCTTATTAGTATGAACCTCTACAGCCACTATACAGACGCTCTTGAAAAGGTAGCTAAGAACGTACCCACCTCTCCTGAGAAGTGGGCGCGTGCTAAATCTGCTGCTAAGGCTAAGTTTGATGTATATCCTAGCGCATATGCCAATGGCTGGGCCGCTAAGAAGTACAAGTCAATGGGCGGCGGCTGGAAGAAGGAGGCTGGAGCTGAGTCCGACTTTCCCGCTAATGACTATGGCAAAGCCGCGGCTATGCAGGCCATTCGAGGTAAGAGCCCGGCTGAGAAGAAGCGTGAGCGCAGGGGTATCGCACTTTCCGTGGGCATACCCCTCGCCATGGTTGCCGGTGGAGTGCTCTACGATCGAATGAAGAAGAAGGCTGAGCTCGACAAGGAGGCCTACGTATCGGCAATCCTTGGGGCTGGTAGGGCCCTCTATACGGGTGCCAAGGCTCTCATGGCTTCCAAGAAGGCTAAGACGGCACTAAAAGTAGCTGGCGGTATTAGCGATGCTGCCACCGGTGTTAGTGCTATAAAGTCTGTTGCTAGCCCGAGGCCGAAGCCGGTTCCGGCTCCGCCCTCTACGGTCTAGAGTCCTTCGAGGGCCGTACCAGGCACACCCATAGCGATCAGGTCGTCTTTCACGATGTCCCTGATCGCTTTTGCGTAGGCCCTAAGTTCGAACTGGCTATCCTGCTTAAGACGCAACTCAAGAAAGTGCAGTAGGGACTGGACGGACACTGTCCACACGCACGACGTGTATATGGAGGCCGGGAGCAGCATACGAGCCTGCTCACGTGCCACGCCGCGCTCAAGCATGTCAGTGTAGCGCAGATAGGCATCATCGCAGGCGTCTTGGTATTCTTGGCTCATTTCCTCGTGCTCCTCAGCCGTCCAGCCCAGCTCATGGGACTGCTGCTTGTTACCGTGGGCGGCGTTGCCTCGGAACTCCTTAGGCACGTAGAACTCAGGCTCTAGCTTGACGTAACGGCCGCTGACCTCGTTCCAGGAGCAGCCGTTATCAATGTCAGCCTGAATGCTGGCTACGTCGATGTCAATGTCCGTCCCATCAGGGAGGACGAACCCCGTCCAACGGTTACCCACCTGATGCTTCCACCACTGACGGGCCACAAACAGAGGCATCTTGATCTTGAACGTATAGAACGCATGGCGGAAGGGGCTCGTATGGTGGTTTTTCCATAGAAAACCAACTAGACCCTTGTCCCGCTCGTCGGCTGCGACCTTTTCAGTGTCGTAGGAGACACGTGCGGCATTAACCACAGAAAGCGTAGGGTCGGCCGTAGCTCCTACGAGCTGCACAGAGCCAATAGTGTCGCTAAGCGGGAAAAAGGTGGTGGATGTTTGTTGCATGATGTTGGTGTAGGGTGTAGACTATCGGCATAGGCGCTGCCGGGGGCGCCCCTACTCTACCATGAACCGCATCCCGGATCAATAACCGAACTAGATAAATGACTGATCAGAACCAAGCCTTGGATGCAGCCCTGCGCACCCTCCTCCTTAACTTGAACAGCCTTGAAAGCCTGGCTGATGCAACATCTGCCGTGGCCGAGCTGCTCCCTATTATTGAGCATCAAGTAGCGGTCACTGAAGCTACCATCCAGGTAATCCAAGAGGCCATGACGCCTGCCCCTGAGATCGAGGTCGTCACTGGCCTCACCGCCTCCACTAACCTGGCTAGCCGCGTCGAGGTTACCTGGGACGTGATGGAAGAGGCTGACATGTACGTTCTTACCGTTGATGGTGTCGCACAAGAGCCGACCGTGGCTACGCAAGTTAACTTTGGCCGTCTAGCCGGTGCGCAGCCGGTTGCGTTCTCGGTAGCTGCCGTAGTCTCCGACGTTGTTGGTCCCATGTCCGACGTTGTCGTGGGTATGGCCGCAGCTAGGCCCGAACTTCCGACCGGCTTCAGCACTACTGCCCTGACCAGCGAGTCTGTCCTGGTTGAGTGGGACTTGATGCCCCCGGAAACCCCCGGCGTTCAGGTCCACCGCACTGAGAACAACGGCCTTACCTGGATTAGCCTTACTAAGGGCGCCTTGGGCCTGTCCTACGTTGACGAGCGCGCCACGGCTGGCATTGACTACACGTACCGTATCCGAGGCTACAACGAGTTCAACTCGCCTAAGGCCAGCGCCTGGAGCCCGGAGCTTACAGTTCGCACGCCGGACGCCACTAACCCTGAGCCGATTGACCCGACTGACTTCGTTGCCCATGACTACATTGGTAACACCGCTGCCGAGAACAAGCTCGTGCGCCTTCCCGCCGTGCGTGACACCCGTGGTACCCGTACCCAGGTCGAGCGTGTTGGTGATGTGACCCGCAATGACTGGGTCATGGGTGATGGGGACCTCCTGAAGGAGAACATGGAGTCGATCGTCCCTCAGGGCTACAGCCAGTGGTCCTCTAACCTCCATAAGAAGGTCGAGGTCCGCCCCGGCGACTACACCTGGAAGAACATCGGCGTCAGCCCGGGCCCCGGAGCTTCTCAGCTCAAGTGGGGAACCAGGGAATACAACGCTCCCTTCCGCCAGTTCCTTGAGTGTGACTTCACGGCCATCCCCCGTGAGCACGGCCTGTACGTCTCTAACTACGAAGGCACCGAGGTCAGGGACTGCACGTTCCTCCGCTGTGGTAGCCAGGGCGTCCAGTTCGCACACCGTGAACTGCCGTACCAGCAGTACGATGCGGACAACCTTCCCTACGCGGAGCCGCCCGTCCACATCGTGGCCAACAGTCACTTTGTTGACAACGCATACAAGGGTGACCGTCCTTCGTTCAACCTCACGTACTTCAACCCCGGCACCTCTGAGAACCCCGGCACCATCGTGGTCGAGGACAGCACGTTCGTCTGCAACTGGGACGAGCCTAAGTTCTACGGCGGCAAGGAGCTTCGTTCGACGGGCGCCATGGTCGTAGGTAACATGCAGGGTAACAAGCCCCTCACGAACCACCCGATGATGGAGGCAGTCACGCTTCGTAACTCGCTCTTCGACTACACCCGTACGGATCGCTCGGTCCTGTCGCTTCGCTCGATTGAGACCCTCCTCATTGAGGACTGCGTGTTCATCCTTCGAGACTGCACCCAGGCCCTCCTGACTGTTGACAAGTACATCGAGTCTAACGAGGTCAAGACCCAGATCATCATGATCCGCAACACCCACGCTGAAGGTGGCCTTGCTAGGATCATGCTCGTCGGTGGTGGCTTCAAGATGCACGACATCCACTGCCCGGGTGAGCAGATCGTGATCGACGGTATCACGGGTGAGCTCATTGACCGCTCGGTTATCTGATAACACTTAGCCCTTGTGGCTAACTTCCACGCTGTGATTAGGCCCTGGCTCTTCGGAGTTGGGGCCTTCTTCGTAGCCTACACTAAATACCGGAGGCGGACGCTATGACACTATACGACAAGTACCTGGAGAAGCTGGCTGCGGCCCAGGATAGCTCGGCGGCTACGCTGTCTACGCATCCTAAGCGGTATGGAGCCACTCTTCATGGTACGCCTAATAGTAGGAAGCGCACAGTAGGCGTGAAGAAGCTAACAACCTTCGAGCCTGAGAAGAAGCTACAGAGACCCGAGTCACGGGCAAAGATAGATGGTATCAAGCAGGCCATCAAAGCAGGCCGTAAACTGCCGCGTATCGTGACGCACGAAGATATGGTCATAGATGGGCATCACAGACTGCAAGCCCACAGAGAGCTAGGAACCCAGCACGTAGACACCGTCTCACCCGGATCGGTGAAGTACGACAGATAAGAAGAAGCCCCGCAGGGATTAACCTGCAGGGCTTTCTTTTTAGCTCGGGCTGAATGGCTCCATGTCAGGAGCCTTGTAGTTTGGTCCCTTCGTGATCTTACCGTCTTCACGGTAGACTGGCTTACCGTCCACCAGCTTGCTCATGTTGCTCTCGTGGACAGCCTTGAACGCCTCCTCCACAGGAGCATAGCCTACGAGCCCCACTAGGGTGCCCACAGTAACGTACAGGAGATCCGCCGCCTCCTTGATGATGTTCTCCTCATCCCTAAGGTCGAGGGCCTCACAGAGCTCTTCAGCCTCCTCACGGACAAGGGTCTTGCGAAGCTCAAGGAAGGCGCGGAGCTTGTCCGTGTCCTCCGTGATCTTGTGCTCGCCTACGGGATGGCCAAAAGCCTGGTGGAACTCAGTGAGTGCCTGGGTAAGTTGGTTCTGTTTCATAGAATCAAAAGGGGGCGAATTGAATGCAGATGGTGGAGTCCTCGGCGACGAGCTTACCGTCGACAAGCTCAGCCACCTTAGATACGGCGGACAGGTCAGGCTCACCCGCGAACAGGACACGGACGTACAGGCCCTCACCCTCAGGTACGAACTTAAAGCTCACGCCGGGGATCTCGGACAGATCGGTCAGTCGGGAGAACAGGCCCATGAGCGGATCAACCGATCCCTCCTCAGTGGTCAGCTCAGCCTCAGGCTCTTCGCGCTCCTCGATAGGCTCAATGTTCATGTCAGCCGGGTTGGCCCCAGGATAACCGGGGAACCGGCGGCTCAGCCACTCGTGGACACAGTAAAAACCCAGGGTAATGCCATCAGCCAGGGTGTCGTTAGGCGAGAACATAGGGGAGTGCAGCGGCCACACGGCCGACAGCTGCTCCTTGATCCCCGCAGTATCGACGGAGAACTCATTGTCCCACCGGGCAATGTCCGCCAGAGTGATCTCATCTTCGCGGATCACAAAGCCTTCAACATTCCTGAGGGCGTCCAGGACGGAGATCAGGACAGCCACGAGACCACGAGTATCGTCCCCGCTACCCCCGTCAATGCCCTTGACCAGCCCTCGGATATCCTTGAGGCTGCGTAGGTAGTAGGCGGCTCCTGCGGGTGTGTTGCTATCAACGATAGCGGGATCCACGGTAATCTGACCGACGGTCAGGTGGATTTGTTCAATATTAGCGTTAGTCATGGATGTATACTACTGGTAGTAAGACCGGCCCCTCTTTTTGAGAGATTACAGCATATGGCGTCCGTACCCGAAAGATTTCTCCCCGTAGAGCCGCTCATCAGGCAGCTCATGAAAGAGCGTTTCCCTGATATGAGTACGCATCCGGGGTCTGCTATGTACGATACGTTTGTGCAGCCGGCGTCCGTATTGTACCAGCGTTTCCGAGACACTGCAAGAGTTATCCAGCGTAACCAGTCGCTGCAGAACTTCAACCTGATGCTCCCCGAGGAGCTTGACCGCCTGGCCTCGAACTTCCTAGTATACAGGAACGCAGGTACGCCGGCTACAGGCATTCAGCGCGTATACTTCACGGACCTGCTGCCTGTGGAGATTGACTCGTCTACGCTGTTCACGGATAACGCGAGTAACCGCTACTTCCCGCTGGCCCCGGTACGGCTTACGGCAGCTGAGTTGCAGACCAACTACGATAGTCTTAACCGTCAGTACTACGCAGACGTGGTCATCCAGTCTGAGGGCGTTGGCAGCCAATACCGCGCCTTGGCCGGTAACGTAGACACCGTAGAGGGCGTCTTCGGTGCTCGGGCTACTGAGAATCTAGCCGACCTGGCCGGGGGTGACGACGAGGAAAGTAACAGTGGGCTGTACTCTCGCGTCCTGGCCTCGCTCACTAACCGGGAGCTGGTCAAGAAGGACGGTATTGCCGCGACCATCCAGGAAGCCTTCCCCACAGTATCCAACGTACTCGTACAGGGCTACGGTGACGCAGCCATGACCCGCGACGTTATCTCGGCGTCGGCCTCTCTGGACACCCTGATCCCCACTAGCTTCTGCCGCAAGGTTAACCTGCCCCTTGATGAGAATGGTGAGGTGCTCTGGCAGAACTCGGCTGGCCTCGAGATTACGCGTCCCCTTGGGGGCTTTGTTGGGGCCTTGGTTGACGTGACCGGGCGCGACTTTAGCTCCCTAATCGTGACTCTAGATGGTGAAACCACTCAGAGGGTTGCTGTACAGGAGGGCCATACAATCCGCTTCCTTCGGGACGATGACCCGGACACCTTGGGCAACGACTACAAGGTTACGCGCCTTGAGACCGTCCCGATTGAGGCCGGCGGCGCAGCTACTCGAGTTATCCGCCTGGATCAGGCCCTGCTTAGCACAGGCGACGTTACGGACGACCCCACACAGAACCCTTACACCATCCTCGGTCCCGTCTACACGGACAACTTCCACGTAGGCGGCAAGGTTGACGTGTACATCGACAGCTCGGCTGACTCTGAGCGCTCGGTCATTATCAACTCACTGCTTCCTGTAGATCCTACGGGTGACGTGGCTGAGGTCCCCCTGATTGAGGAGGTCCTCGACTTCCAGGGCAACAGCATCTTTGAGGATGGGGTCGGCTTCGTTAGCCCGACCATCTCGGTTGTTAAGGTTGAGCAGCTTGATCCTGTAGACGACACGGTAGTTACCCGTGAGCTGGTACCGGACACTAACTTTGCCGTAGTACGGGCCGCCGAACGCAGTAAGTACACCCTGCTGGAGAACGATATGCTGGTCATTAAGGGCACTGAGCCCCTCATTGACCCGCTGACGAATGCAGCAACTGACATCGTTGTCCCTATGTTCATCGGCCAGCGCCTGCGCGTGTCGTACGTAACTAACCCGGACATCGCGAGTGTCCAGGCATTCGTAGACAGCTCATCGCAGCGCGACGTAACCAAGGACATTAATGTCTACCCGCCGGATCTCGTCAACGTCACCGTTCAGCTTACGTACAGCGGCGCCCAGACTGTTGAGAACGTCAAGACGGTACTTACGGATTACATTAGCCAGCTAGGCTTCGGCGCTACACTTAGCTCGTCCGACCTGATTACGGTACTGGCCCACTTTGGTGTTGACCAGGTACAGCTCCCGCTTGTTATGCGAGCCCGCCGCAATCTCGGCAACGGCCGAATCGAGATCCTTGAGGACAGCAACGAGCTCACCATCAACTCCTCTGAGATCTTTCGGCCCGACACCGAGCTCCGTATCACGCAGGCATGAACGATAAGCTTCGCAAGCTAGCTGCCACTAAGATTAAGCCTATGCCCCACCAAGAGCGTGTGGCTATGCGGTTTAGTGAGCAGACGAAGCCGGGCGGCGGCTTGATTGTGGATCACGATGTCGGCACGGGTAAGACCATGACCAGCATCCTGGCTGCCCAGCGTACAGGTAAGCCCCTTGTGGCTGTTGTACCTGCGGCCCTGCGTGAGAACTACCGTAAGGAGCTTAAGGCGTCCGGCTACGACGGCGACGCCACGGTTATCTCCTATCACGAGGCCATGCGTATGGCTAAGAACCCCGAGTTCCGTGATAAGGTGTCTGACAGCGTTGTCGTGTATGACGAAGCACACCGCATGGGATCGCCCGGCAGTAAGATGAGCAAGCTGCCCGGCCAGCTTAAGTCGCATAAGAACCTACTGCTGACGGGTACTACCATGCGTAATGACCCGAGCGAGTTGGCTCCACTTCTTAGAGCCACGGGTAAGGATGTCAGCGAGAAAGACTTTCGTAAGCAGTTCACGGCCGCCGAGTACGCTGAGCGAGGTCTGATTGCTAGGATGCGAGGTACCAAGCCGCGCCGCAGTGGAACCAAGGCCGTTAAGGCTAAGGAGTTCCGCAACCTGGTAGACGATGTTATTGACACGCACCAGAAGACCCAGGAGCACATGCCTTCGGTTACCTCTGAGCACGTTAACGTACCTATGTCCGGCGCACAGACCCGGGCCTATGACGCTATCATGTCGGGCAGCCCGGGCATGGCCTATAACCTGCGTAACGGCATCCCGCCCAACCGTAAGGACTTTGCCAAGTACCGCGCATTCCTCACGGGCCTCCGTCAGGTGTCCAACACTCCGGCAGAGTTCGGCTCCAAAACTAAGCCCGAGGATGCCGCTAAGCTTATGGCCGCGGCTGACCACGTAGTGAGCCATGCTGAGCAGAACAAGGATTACCGAGGCTACAGCTACTCCAACTACGTGGGCTCTGGTGTGGCGCCGCTGCAAGAAGAGCTTAACCGGCGGGGCATTACTACGGCAGTCTTCGACGGTAAGCTTAACGACAACGACCGTAAGCAGATCGTTAACGATTACAACACGGGCAAGGTACAGCATCTGCTCCTGACCTCGGCTGCGGCTGAGGGACTTGACCTTAAGGGCACCCGCCTTGTACAGATGCTGGACCCTCACTGGAACCACGCTAAGATGCACCAGGTACAGGCCCGAGGCATCCGACACAAATCACACTCCCACCTGCCCGAGGAAGATAGGAACGTACACGTTCAGCACTTCTTCTCTGAGCGGGCTCAGCACCCTCTCCACAAGATGTTGGGGATGAAGCCCTCGACATCAGCAGATAGGCACATCCATGACCTGGCGTCAGAGAAAGCCAAGCTCACAGATCAATTTACTAATATTATCCGAAAAACTGACTGATGGCTGACCTCAATTACGACCCCTCACCCCTGTTTGATCTGCTTCCTTCCTTCTGGCGGGACAGCTTCGAAGACCGTGATAAACTGTCTGCTATCTACGAGGCCTACTTGCGGCTGGCTGACGCAGATTATGCGGCACTATTCACCTCTGACGATAATAAAGACGCCTCTAGCCTCCGTGCGACCCGATATATGCCCCTCCAGTACCAGGAGATGTCGGACTGGGAAATCCTTCAGGCTAAGCACAGTCACTGCTACTTTCAGGGGGAGTGGCCGACACCCACTAGGGGTAAATATACTGTTTATGTCCCAAATAAGGCACTAGGGCCGACTAACCTAATTTTCGCGGACGGTAACTACCTTCCGCCCTTCCTTTACTCGATTCGACAAGACTGGTGGATCGAGGCAGACCAGGTAGTACGCGGGACTGTAGTCGAGTTTGACGAAGCCCGAGTACTCCGCTACTTCACTGAGACCTATGGCGATCCTAACCTTTGCTACACAAATTCTTCCGGTACTGGCTCTGCTAATTTCGCTGACCTACGCATCCTTGGTTTTGATCCTAGAGAGATCCTCACAGTCGACGCAGACAGCCGTACGCGAGAATACACGTTTGGTTCTGATTACGACCTCGCCGCGGGAAGCGTACGGTTGGAATTCGCCGATGTCAGCCGACGAGTACGTATTCAAGACAGAACCGCTGGAGAGTACATTCTCTATGTCCCAGCAGACCTTGCCAACAATTCACGCGGACTCCTTGAGCTAGACGACGGGACCTTTCAGCAGATTAACTTTGCGCCAACGGTCCAGGTTAGCCTGGGCATCCGGACGGTAGCTAAGATCCTGCTGTACGTGGACTTCGACATGGAGTCCGAGCTTACGCTGTCAGGACGAGACGTGACCTTGGGGAAGGGGTCATTTCGATCAGGCACTGAAGTCAGCGTCCGGGCCGCGGGTCAGACGACTACCCTGCAGCTACCCAAGGCAGCCCAGCGTATTACCGCAGACTGTGGTACTCTGACTGACTCAGCGCAGGTTCTGTATTTCGGAACCAACCTTAATGGCTTCCGTAAGGAAGATGCCGCGCCTGAGGTAGACCGGTACGGCGCTTCGATCATCAGAGATCAGCGCATCGTGTTTGACCGGCCCCTGAACCTGGGCGTCAGCTTTACGGTTACTGTGCCTAAAAAAGAAGAGCACACTCACGTGTACGACACATTCACCTCGGCCGACCACATTGACCCGGGGGAGAACTGGGAGGAATACAGCTCTACATACAACGGTCAGTTCCCCCTTAGCGCCAGCGCCACGCGAGACAGCATGATTGTGTATGCTAACGGTCGCCTTCTACTTGATGAGGAGTTTGACTACGATGCTGGCCAGCGGTATCTCCTGACCATTGACCTGGTCCCGGCCACGGTGTCAGTATACTACGAGTCCCCGACAACGGACGTTCCCCACGTCCACAAGATGGACAAGATTGTGCGCGGCCCCGGCGACGCTCCTACGGAGTATCCGCTCAAGTACCCGGCGCTCCTTACTGTACCCCCGCTGATCCTTGCGGGCAGTCTAGGTATCACTGCTACGCTGCGCCGGGATAGTGTGACGTTTCAGACTGCACCCGAAGCCGGTACGCTCTACACCGCTCTATACACGTCCTTCGGGCGTAACTATCGCCACCACATTCCGTACGCCATTGAGGATGAGTGGAACTACAAGGGCCGACTTAAGTCAGCTGCTACACTCCAGGACGGAATTGAGACGCCCTCGACTGTATTGGGCTCGGATGACTTCGAGCTGGTCGACGAGAACGGCAAGCTGTACGTATACTCGGACACCCGTATGCCTGAGGGCTGGTGGACAGACGTAGAGTTCGATGACCGGGCCCTACAGAACATCTGGGGCAACCTGCTTGGCCTTAAGGGTGAATCTACTCCCCAGTTTGCACGCGCCGTAGGCGGCGTCCTGGCGGCGGCTAGGAGCTCCTCCTCACCTGAAAGTATTGAGAACTTCGGCAGTATGCTGATGGGCTCGGCCACAACTACGCAACCTGGGAACTACGGCGGCGTCAACGAGTACGATAACACTCTGACCATGCTGCCTGCTATCCCGGGCAACTCACCCGAGACGTTGACTCTACTTCCTGGAGCCAACGTACGTGTACCCGAGCAGGGCTGCGTCTCGCGTAACTATGCTGTGCAGAACTTGGTGCAGTACATTGACCTAAACAAGGAGACCCTTAACTGGATCCCTGTTGTGGCGGAAGCCATGTCCGATTCGTTTAAAGCGGCCGAGCGTCTGGACCGAACTACTGTGTCGGCCCGTACCAGCGTCCCGTATAGCTACGAGTTTGAGCTGGAGATCCTTACGGACTACTCCATTGACTTCATTAAAGAAGGGATTGTTGCCGGTGACGTGCTGCGTGCTAAATTCGGCACTATCAACCTTGACCCTGAGTTCGGTATCCCCCAAGAAGACGTCTTTGCCGTCATCAAGGAGCGCCTCGGCCCCCACACGCTCCGTGTCTCGCTGCCCACGCAGCTGTACGTACAGACAGGCTACTCTGAAGAGGGCTACAGCGAGTACGGATACAGTATTGGTTCTGAGACCAGTATTGCTTTTGTGGCCTCCTACACCGTCTGGGGGCGCCGTAAGGGCCTCCTGGACGTAGGTAACCAGCTCGACACCTTCGACCTTAACGCCGTTGAGCGTATTCAGAAGATTATGGCCCCCTTCAACTTTGGAGTTAAGATTGATTGGGCAGCCATGACCGACACGTTCTCTGTTGAGAGCCTGGGCAGTATGCTTGAGATCTCCAAGCCCGCCGATACTAACGCTATTGTGTTCACCGAAGCCTTCGAGAATGCACTAGCTGACGTAACGGGCGGAGTCTTCCAAGAGGCGGCTGACCCTGCGGTCACCATGCCGCCCAACACCTTTGCGGCTACCGAGTCCTTTATTGGGCTCAGTGGCGTGGTAGAGGACTCTGGCGCCTTCGCCTCACTATACGACCCGGGTTGCCCGGTATTCGGCGCCTTTGTTCGCGGCGTTACTCCTAGCGAGGACGAGGCGGCACGTAATGGTGAGTACTACCTGGTGTCCGATAGGCTGGCGAATGGTTCTGCCTTTAAGAACCTATATTCCGAGCAGCGCGGCCTCGAGAACATGCTCCTCAAGGTGACGGCACCGGATTACGACTCCCCGGAGCAGGTTGAGTACGAGGCCATGTCCAGCCTAGGCCCTCGCCCCATGCGCGGCGTCCGCCTGAAGACAAGTACGGCTACTACAGCTAACATCCCCTATGTCGAGGGTGATAGCGTCACCGTCAGCATGTGGGTACGCCTTAGCTCGGAGAACAGCCTGCCCAACACCAACTACGGCATCTTCGACTGGAACGGCTTCTCTATGTTTGCCCGGACCGACACCACGGCCGCCACCTACCAGCTGCGGGCGAACAACGTATCCTCAGGTAGCATCAACGGTAGCTACGACGTCCGGCCTAACACGGACATGCTCATCACGTATGTCTACCGCTACACGGGCGTAGTCAATGCCCTGGAGCTGTACCTTAATGGTGAGCTTGTTGCTACCGACACCGCAACTGCGGCAGATCCCGCGTCGGACCAGCCGTTTATTCTTGGCGGCGGCGGTGCTCTCCCCGCAGACATGGTAGTTTACTCCGTAGATATGAGAAGCGCGGCCCTGACACCTACCGAGATCGGCACGTACTACGCGGAGCAGACCATGCCTCGTATTGGTATGGGTGTTGACCTGCAGCCCCTGACGTTCCCGGATGCGGTTCTTACGCTTCAGGCCCACTGCTATAACCCGCTGCCCGTCCTGGCAGACTACTCAGGCAACGGCAACAACGCTACCTTGACGGGAGCCGACTACGTTATCCAAGCGGGCGACCTGCTGACTGAGCTGGCCCAGCCTGGTGACAACCACATCATTACTCAGTACGAGACAACTGACAGCGCAGGCACGCAGCCTGTACCGCGAGCATCTGTGTACCAGCCCGCCTTTGACTACACCAACAACGGGTACGTCTTCGGTAGTACGGGCAACCTTCGTGCGGGCTCAGGAATTGTGGATAACACGCAGACTACGCTCTCTAGAGAAGGCGCCACGTACACGGTCCCCGACATTGCGTACAGCCGTGGGCTCGACGGCACATGGAATCGCTTTTTCCCTAATATTGTAATTCCCTCATCTGCCCTCGGTTACGATGATAGCGCACCTTATACGGGTTTCCCCGTGGTGTAGGTTATCTTCTATCTTTTACAAGAGATAGGTTGACGTGCCTAGGGATATGCCGTAGACTATGGTAGTCCCGTGTGGACGTACTAGTACTACTATGAATCCTGATGACATTACGCGGTTCTCGAAGCCGCGACGATTTCTTGACTTCGGCCTTAGCCTGAGCTTTGCCTCGGCTGACGCCAAGGACCGCTTTATCAAGTTGGTCCAAGATCTTCCGGAGGACGAGGAGCTTACGCTCGGCAGTCCCCAGATCTGCCTTCAACCTGGGGCACAGCCCTTTCCGGAGGAGGCCACTCTTCCGGTAATCCAAACCGCCCTCGACGAGATGGAGATGGGCGATATCCACGAGCTTGGCGGAGTCGATGAGATCCAGCTCAACATTAAAACGTGCGACCAGCTCTACGTGCTTGACTTCATCGAGCAAGAGCCTCGCCCCCTTTCCGAACTCACTGATGAAGAGCGGGCAAAAGTCCCGCAGGACTGATTATGGTTACAACATTCGTAACGCTTGTAGGCGCCCTTACTATTATGTATCTGCTGGCTGGTGTGGTTATGTTCTTTCGCGACAAGGAAGGTATCTTGTTCCGCGGAGACACGCAACAGAACCCTCGCTGGTTTACGCTACTGACTGCCTTCCTCACGTGGTTGCCCGTGCGGGTGCTACGTAAGAGAAAGAACCAGGGATGAACATCGACTGGTATCTGGTCATCCTAGGCTGCATGTTTGACGTGTTGCGCGTAGGATGGTACTGGGCAACCGAGCACAACAAGGCTTGGCTTGCCGGACTTATCTCAACAATGATTGCAGGCTGTAGCTTGCTTGGTATCGTAGAGGCGCTTGATTATAGGCCCAACGCGCTGCCGTATTTGATGGGCATCTTCCTGGGCAGCTTCCTTGGTGTGAAGCTGAGAGCCCGGGTAATGACCAAGTAGTATCCTAAAATAAAAGAAAGGTGATGGGAGAGGGAGCCAGCCGTAGCTGACCCCCTCTCTCTTTTTTTCACCTCTAGTCTCCGTCTTGCTTACCCGTCTCCTTAAGCTTCTGCTTCAGCACGCGCCGAATGAAACGGCTGTCTGCCATCTTCGCCGGGTGCCTGCGCTTAGTGGACATACCGAAGCGGTTGCAGCACGGGCACTTGAAGCCCATGCCGCCGTGGCTGCAACGCACAGCCTTAAAAGAAGATATGTCTCGCATCTCAGTTCTCCTTAAATTGCCTATTACGAATGAGACGATCAGCCCGAGCTGAGCTGTCGAATGTGTCGACCATCAGGTCGAGAGAAGAGAAGCCCGCGGCGTTAGCGTGCCCACCACCCTTGAATCGCTTAGCGAGGGCTGAGCAATCATGGCGGTCCTTGCTACGCAAGCTATAGTGATAACGCGTGCCGTCGAAGAACCAGCCCACTGCGTACGCGAAGTCGGTGTTCCTGAGCAGAGCGTTAAGCACCTCTGACGCCAGGTACGGCGGCACGTTTACGATAGGAACAAGCTCCGTCTGGCCTAGCAGCTGGCCCACGTACACGAAGTCCATGTAGTCGTTGACCTGCTTTTCGATAACCATACGGATGGTTCCACCTTGTAGAACCATATCGTGTAGACCGACAACCTCACTAGCCACCAGCATCCACAGCGCTTCGCTATGCAGGTCAAGCGGTAGCGTGCTCAAGTACGCGTTAACGAACTTGGTGTTCTCCAGCTGGTGGCGCCAGAGGTCTCGGTCCTGAATGTAGTCCACCAGCGTGGGCAGGCCGTCTTGGTAGTCCTCGTGCAGCTCAATGTGCTTGCTGAGGAAGTCAAACGTCATACGGGCGCCCGACCGCTCCATGTCAAACTCACAGTACGGCAGACCCGCCAGCGCTTTCTGGGCTGACTTGTGGTGGTCTAGTACAATCAGGCGCTTGGCATCGCGGTTCATAGCCTCCAGGACATCCCGAGGATACGAGAAGTCAAGCACGAAGACCACCGCGTCTTTGACGTTAGGTAGCTCTCGCACGGCTGTGGCGTGGCGGCCCTCGAAGTACTCCACCCTGATGGTCAGGTCGTACTTTTCTTCCAGGCTAGCCAGGAAGCATCGCATAGTCACAGCAGAGGCCATACCGTCAGGGCAGGGCATGTGGCTAATGACGATAACGGGATGAGTAAGGAGCTCGTTCCGGAGCTCGGCGGAGTTAATAGTATCAAGTGTCATTTCGTATTTTCCGAAAGTAAGGGTAGTGGGGTCAGTCTCGGGGGGCTTCGTCAAATTCCTCGATCACCTCAAGGACGTCGAGGATGGCAACCTTAACCTTAGGGGCAAAGTTGCGGCGGAACTCATCGTCCCAGGCGTTGTCAAGCCGTGTCATAGTTCTAGCGATCTTACGGCTAACGCCGCAAATCCCCGCGATGACGTGGCACTCTACAGGAGAGTCATTAAGAACACCAGCGAAGAATCGAATCTTCCGCGGCAGGTCCTTCATGATGTCCTGCTGCGCGTTCTTCAGGGCGTGACGCTCCTCGTACTTGACAATGTAGGCCAGGCTAAGGAGCGTGTACAGCTCTTCAGCCGCCTCACGCTGGTCCTTGGGCTGCCCCTTGGTCATAAGCATGAAGCCGATATCGTCTGAGTTGTTCGTGTCGTTGTCGTAGTTAGTCATCGTGAGGTCTCTTCTACTTTGAGGTGAATGGTGTAGCGGGGCAGCTTGCCCTTTTCGTTGAGACCGAACATATGCTCGACCTGCTCGTCAATGATGTCACGCAGGGCGGACTTGTCTCGGTCACCCAGCTTCTGCAGCAGGAGCTGCACAGTGGTAGTCTTGTCAGCCATTGGAGTTCTCCCGGGCTTCGAGGGCGTAGTAGGCGTCGTCGTAGGCGTAGAAGGCGGCGAGTGCAGCGTCCATCGCGGCCTTGAGTTCTTCGAGGGTCTTGGGTTTGGCGTCAGTCATCGGTCCACTTCTGGGCTTTGAGGGCTTTGAGGGCTTTGTGGTAGGCGGCGTCGGCGGCGCGGGCGTCGTAGCGGGCGTCGTAGTATGCGGCGCAGGTGGCGTAGAGGGCGGCGTCGGAGGTGGCTTTGTCGGCGTATTTGGCGTCGAGGGCTGTGTGGTAGGCGGCGCGGGCGGCGTCGTAGGTGGCTTCGGCAGTCTTCAGATCGGCCTTGAGTTCTTCGAGGGTCTTGTCAGTCATTTAGACTTCTCCTTCTTGGCTAGGGCAATGTGGTAGCAGGTCCAGCACTTGCCAGACTCAAAGTGGGCTTTGGGGTTCTCGCAGCCTTTAATCTTACAGAATCGACGAGACTTCATTCGTAGTGGTGCTCCCAGGTGCCGTCCGCGCGGTGCCGGACCACCAGGCCCGTGTCATAGTAGACGGTCTTGTAGAACTCGACCTTATTGCCGTGACCTACGTAGCGAGCGATCAGGGCGTCCCGCGTCAAGTCAATCAGGTTAGGCTCAGGGCAATAGACCGTGGACCGGCTAAGGAAAGGGACCGCCAGGCACAGGGCGGCGGTTACACAGAGAATATACTTCATTTCAGTATAGGGGTTGGCGGAATTAGGGTAGAAGAAAAGTTCTATACACCAGTCTTATGACACTAAATCTTCTTTTTTAGCATATTGCGGGGCCCTATACTAGTCTTAGCGCCCCCACCTAGACTGACTCGACTTAGATGGCTTCAATCAATATCGCCGGCTCCTCGCTGGCCGCTAGTTTCCCCGGACTCAACCGGGCGAACGGCACGGACCAGCTCAGCCTGGTCGCCACCCTCGTAGACACTGCTGGAGACCCCCTGGAGGGCGCCGCAGTAGACTTTATGGTCTCCCCCGTATTCCGGGAGGATGTAGTCTCCGATACCCTAGAGAGCCCGCTAGGAACCTATTACGCCACGTTTACTACGAAGGATGCGAGCATCAAGCAGGTCTCCCTGCTAGTTGATGGGGTTGAGGTCGGCCTTACGGCTCAAGTCGAGCTGGTAGAATTTGATGATTCTTTCCTGGTAGACGATCCGTTTACTGAGAATGTAGGGCAGCTTGCCGCTGACCTGACCATCTCAGGTGAAGAGATCACAATCAAGGCTGAGGCTAACAACAGTGGGGCCATTACGGAGATTACCTGGAACGGCCAGCAGCTCCTCAACGCACGAAACAAGGACCGAGCCCTTCAGACCAAGGTCGTCAAAGACAACTTCGGTAAAGCTAACTGGGCCCAGCTCAACGAGGCCGGAGCTCTCCGCCAGGCCTGGGCTGACACATCTAGCTCTCGTTACATCGGTGATGCTCAGGACCTTCGTCACCTGGTAACTCAGACATTCCTCTCATATCGGGAGCCCGTTAGCTTTGGTGGGCAGGAGCTGGACTGCTCAGGTGATATTCTGACCAAGCACATTGGGATGGATTACCTGGGTAACCCCAACATCTTCCGTATTAACTTTGAGAACGACCAGTACGCCAGTAACAAGCTCGGCGCCACTAGCTGGGCAGTAAGCCTGGGCCTGACCCAGGAGTTTACCCGGTTTTACACGTTCGCTCCGACGGAGACCGTCACCGAACCTACCGAGGGAGCCCTTAGCTCTGCGGTAGAAGTAGTTAACACGACCTACATGGGTGGACCGATTGCCACTAACGGCGACGGCACCCTGGCCATTGGTATCTTCCGCACTATGCGGGCCGAGGGCGCCGAGCTCTTGAGCTCCTTTGTCCGCCCCCCGATCTTCGTATCGGGTGCTCTTAAGTTCACCGAGAACTACGCCCAGCTGATTGACTTCGAAGACTCAGCCGCCTCGGGTGGTATGTCTTCGGGTAAGCACCGCATGGAGCGGTTCATCTGCGTTGGTACACTTCAGGCAGTCACTAACGCCTTTCGTGAGCTCCAGTACTTCCTGACTACAGGCCTCCAGAACCCGGGTGATCCGGGTGAACCGCCCCCGCCCCCCACGCAGACGGTAGATAGCATTGCTATTACGGCGGCCCCCACAGGCGTCACACGGGGCGCAGTCTTTAATGCTAGTATTCGGGCAGTTGACTTTACCGGAGCCACTGTGACGGACTACAACGGCACTGTGACGGTTACAGCGCCTAGTTCCCTGGGCCTCATCGGTACAGTCACCACCGCCTTTACTAACGGAGAGACTACTTTCAGTAACCTGGCCCTTACCGGGTCAGGCGTAGGAAACTTGGTTTTTACTACACAAACCAACTTGGGCCCGCGTACGGGCACGCATACGATCGGCCTGCAGAACGAAGTTCCGACGATCAACACGCTTACGCCCAGTACTGCTCCCGACAGCACACCCGCGCTTTCTATGCGCGTAGATGGTACGGGCTTCGAGAACGGGCAGTCTACTGTTCGCTGGGGTGGTACTGACCTTGCCACTGTGTTTAACTCAGGCGGCGCTGGCCCGGACTTCCTCACGGCAACCCTTCCGGGTTCGCTACTGAACCAGTCTTCTGTACCTTACAGTGTCTCGGTATTCAACCAGGCACCTGGCGGAGGCCCCTCAAACTCCCTGCCTTTCCTGGTAACGGACGGTACGGCCCCGGAAGTACTTAACTCCGGTGTCACTTCGCAGGGCACTACGGCTGTCATTACGTGGCAGACGGACGAGCCTTCGCTCAGTAACCTGTTCTACGGACCCACGGGCAGCAGCAGCACGCAGGAAATCCTGGTAACTGATGGCGCTACGGGAGCGCCGCTGTACACCACGCAGCACCAGGTCCAGCTCTCAGCTCTGGCCTCCCAGACGCCCTACACGGCAACAATCGCCACGGAAGACGGTAGCGGTAACCGGAACGCCACGGCAGCCGTTGTTTCCTGGGCTACGGATGACATCGTCGCCCCGACTATTGAAGACGTAACTGTAAACGTCCTCGGCCCGAACAACACGAACATTACTGTGTCGGTCGATGAGGGCGCTACCGTTAACCTGACACTGCGCCAGGGCTTTAACCCGGTATCCCTGCCTGCACCCATTGCCGCGTCCCCCGGGTCTCCGGCAGTCTTCCAGCTTAGCGGCCTGAGCGGCGGTACCCTGTACACGTACGAGATCGTAGCCACGGACTTCGCGGGTAACGCCTCTGACCCTTCATCGGGTAGCTTCACCACGCAAGCCGCTGCTGACACGACGCCCCCGGCGTTTATCTCGCAGCCGCAGGTTAACGTGAACGGCCTAGGTGCTCAGGTTAACTGGGTTATGGACGAGATCTGCTCGGGCCGTGTCCTCTACCGCCTTGCCGGATCGCAGAGCGGCTACACCGTAGCAGTCGACGCTAGTACCAACACCTCCCACGTAGTCAACATCCTTCTCCCGTCCTTCGAGACGGTCTACGAGTTCTACGTTGAAGGCGAGGATGCCGCAAGTAACTACTACCTGTCCGCTACGGAACAGTTCGCTACAGGCCCCGATCTTACGGGACCGGGTGGTGGTCTTGATCCGTCACCTAACGACCTGACCTCGGGTGAGACGCTTACATCGCTCCGCATCAACGTGCCGGAAGGCGTAAGCAGCGGTGACGAGTTTATCGCACACGCTACTGTCCCTGTTGCCCGCCCCTCGGACCTTACGGTCAACTGGGCCGTCGAAGGTACGGTAGTTCAGCGCCACGTTAGTTCGTACAAGCCTCGCGCCCAGCCCACCTCTAGCAGGTTCACCCACCAGCTGGTTAACGAGCAGATTACCTTCCCGGCCCAGCAGTGGCAGGCGCAAGCTAACACGCTCCCCACGGGCTGGGCAACGACCCCCGCTCTTACGTGGACCGCGGCCCCTCTGGCGGATCCCACCACGGTATCCCCCGTTCGCTTCTACAGTGACCTGACCGCAGGCACGTACGAGCTTAAGATCAAGGGCGACAGTGCCTACGTCGCAAGCGAGTACTTCTACGTACGTATCAACGGCGGCACCTACCAGCAGGCACACGGTACTGCGGGAGAATTTGGTGGCTACACCGACGCTACCGAGACCACCTACATCACCTTCACCGTAGGTGCGAACGAAGTAGGTGAGTACCTTCTGGAGATTGCAGGCGCTAGCGACCAGATCGCAGTAGATCGCATTGCTATTGTCCCGACGGGCCAAACGCCTGACGTAAACCTTAACAGCCCGGTAGTGGTCACATCTAACGACCCGACGGGTGCTAACTCGGTAGAGATCGTATTTCCCGTCACGGTGCCCATTAACCTCGGCACGTACCCCAACCCCCAGGGTTCGGCTGCTGCCCAGTACTTCGACGTTAACCTGGTAGCTACCGATAACGGCCTTCCGAGCGGCTCGGCCCAGGATGGGCGCGAGATTGACCAGGCCAAGCTGGTTATGGACATGCCTAAGCCCGCGGTGGATGCAGGCTACGACGCGGTCATGGATGCTGTCATTGCAGGCGGCGCTGGCACGGTAATTAAGTCTGGACCGTACATGGACGAGGTCATGTACTACACTCGCCTTACGGATGCTAGCGGAAACGCTGGTGTTGGCGTACACACCTACGCCCGATTCTACAAGGCTTCTGTAGACGATGCCGTGTACCTTGACCTTAGCATCACTAACTCGCACGTTGACACGGCACGTATTGTGTCTGGTATGTCCGAGAACGCTTACGTCGGTAACCCCGGTAAGATCTTCTTCGACCGAATGTACCTGGAGACTAACTCTAGCTACAACGTCATCAACGGCTTCGGCCAAGAGACTGTGACTGCCCCTGATGGCGGCGCCATGACCGTAGGCGACCCGTTCTGCGGCGGCCCTGCCCTGGGTGATGCCACTACGTTCTTCTTCGTGGACTACACGGATGACCCCGCAACTGACCTGACCCGTAGCCACGACGGTACAGGCGGCATTGCTGCTCGCAGTGAAGTGTTCCACGCAGGGGCTCAGCGCATTGAGCAGATCGTCCTCCGCCCGGCATCGCCGGTAAAGAGTGACGCCTACTCCGCTGACGTATCGCAGTACCAGAACATCGCTACGACCCTTCTGGGCGAGACGAACCGTAACGCTACCCAGCAGCTTCGCTGGTACGGCGGCAACTACTACCGTGGCGGTGATCTCCCTGAGACCTACGTGGCTCAGAGCCCCTTCCCGTCAAGCCTGACGGGTAACCTGGCCTACGACCAGATGCGTATGAACAACGCAGCACTGGCTATCCAGGAGGTCCTGTCGACTGGGGCCATCCAGCCCAACCGTGACTTCTTTGAGCAGGGTGGTATTAGTGGCTGGGCCGACATGACTCAGTTCGGCTGCTGGACCCCCGGCGGCGCTGTTGATGGTTCTAGTAGTAAGAACCACATGCTTAATGTATACGAGACTGCTGGCGGCCCGGGTCACACCCGTGGCTGGGCATTCTTTGCACGCACCGTACTTCAGCGTCACGCCATCACGGCGTTTGATGCGAGCGGTGCCCCGATTACGATCCGCCACCTGTACGGAACCTCGGCTCAGGCGGGCGCTACTGCTAACGAGTCAGCTATCCAACTGCGTAACGACCAAAGCGGTCAGGCACACGGTTGGAGCTTCTTTTACGAGCGTGAAGAGTGGGAAGCGGATCGTTTTTACAGCCGTGGTACGCAAGTGCGTTACCAAGGCATTGACTACGTGTGTCTTACTAGCCACCGGACAGCTATCGCACCTAGCGTTGGCGCTGTCTGGGCAGCGGGTAGCATTGACAACACCAGGACTAACCAGCGAGAGTTTAACGGCTCTTACCCGATTGTTCCCGTAGCGAACATCGACTCGGGAGCCGCGTACACGCCCGCGCTGACCGTTAGCTGCGCGTACGACACGGCTTGGGATCAGTTCGCCCCGATCTCCCGTGACTACATCCAGCGACTGTACCGTTGCTTCATGGGTCTGCGTCTCTCGGTGAACGCTGGTATCTTCAACGACTACCAGAGCTACCAGACAGAGCTCTACCTGGCCGCTGAGGACCGCTTCATTACGCAGGATGTACTGAACGGCGGTAAGACTAACGACACCCTGGGGCACTGCCTGGAAGCCTTCACGGGCGGCAACACTAACCGTGGCTTCTTCCATAACGACAACTTCAGCGACCCGGGCATGCAAAGTGACTGGGGCGCAGGTAAGGCATGGGCACACTGGGTCATCGCCCAGGGCATGTTCTTCACCGCTCCTGAAGAGGTCTACCCCGCTCCGGTACTTGGTGGTAGCGAGTACAACCGCCGCCAGCACATCCGCGAGCACATGCTGGCCACGCACGAAGTCATTGCTGCTGTAATGCCTGGTGAGTCTGCCGGTAACATTACCGAGACCTACCCGTCGACCCCCGCAGCACGCCGACAGTACCTTAACAGCCGAAACGCCTCTGATGGCCTGCAGGACGCAGACGCTATCGGTGCCGTCGTGGCGTTCCCCGCCGCATCCGGTCAGTGGACCATCGAGCTGCTTAAGACCGAGCTGGCTAAGTATGAGCCCGGCACAGTCGAGATGTGGTCCCGCATTACGGGAGACAACCCCGAGTTCCTGCTAGGACGCGTCCTTGACGTCAACGAGTCGTCGGCTAATGCAGCCACTATCTGGCTTGACGTTTCGGGCAACGACGTTGTCACTGACATTAGTCAGGGCGTTGTTGCTCTCCTCCTTGACAACCAAGGCGGCCGAGTAAGCCCCACAGGCGGACAGTTTGGCTACCTCCTTCAGGTAGGCGGCCAGGAGCTGGACGGACGGGCGTTCTCCCACGCCAAGACGAGCGATCAGCAGATCAACACCCACATGTGGCAGTGCCTTGCTGAATCCCTTAACGGCTTCGACACCGAGCGCTCACAGGACCTGTTCCGCCTGTCGGTAGACCACGCACAGTTCGACCTTCAGAACTCGGGCTCGACTAACGAGACAATTAACTGGTTTAGCGGTGCAGATGCTGGCGGTAACGGTAACGGAACCTTCAGTGAGTGGTCAGGCAAAGTATTCGGTACGTCGAGCACGTTTGCTGGTGGGTACTACCCCACTCAGGCTTCGCTCATTCCTACGGCCCGGACCCAAACCTCTCTGACGTTTGACTCGTCCACGACCCCGTACACTGGGCTCGCAGCTGACCGACGTACGTCCCGAGACGGCCAGGACGTTAGCCGTATCCCTGCGGTTACTGGGCGCTTCAGCGACTCGCCGTCAACGGACTGGGCTAACCTTGCCTGGATCGCGGCGTACTACAGTACCAAGCGACTTGATATCCCTGGGGAGGCCTCGGGCCTGCTTAGCCCCTACCTGCTTAACTCCTACCTCCGCTCGGGCCTTGGCTATGAGCTGGAGCCGAACTCACCCTTTGTAACGTACGACGGCAGCGGTAACATTATCTCCTCGGAGATGAGTACCCCTCAGCGTACGTTGATCAACTCGTTTAATGAAACGGAGGAGTACTTCGGTGCCAAGAACCGCGTCCTTGCGGGTAGCTTTGCTAAGAGCCCGGAGACTGAGAACTGGGCCACGTCCGCCCCAATCATGGCTGAGGTTGACTTCGAGCTTCGTCAGGCCACCGGATCGGCTGCGGGTATTCGCTTCCTGTACACTGCAGACACTACAGGAGACTACGAAACTCCGCTGCAGCTCGTGTTCACGCCAGGCACCTCGACAGTCAACCAGTCAGTTACTTTGGCTAACAACGGCATTCCGACAGCGTCCAACATCAACGTAACACTGTCGTTGATTCCGGACCCGGAGGGCTCGAGCCCGACGTTCCCGGGACCGACCCGTCTTCAGCTGCTGACCACAAGCTTCATTATCCCCGCTAACTCAGGTACGTTTACCGCTCCTATTCAGCTCGAGATCAACTCGAATGCAGTAGACGACTTCTACGACGAAGCTCCCGAAGGTGCGCTTATTCAGGCCGTTGCCACGGGCGCTATTAGCGAGACTATTCAGATGCCGGTTACACTGACGTATCCTCAACTTGAGGACTCTATTGTAAGTTTCCCTAACCCGGGAACGGCTATCCAGGACGGCGGGACCGTAACCGTAAATGTTACGCGTACTAACCCGCAACAGCTCATTGACATTCCGGTTGGCATCGTAGCTGAAGGCACAGGCTTTACCGTGCAGGGACTTAGTAATGATGTCCTGCGTATGAACACCGGAGTCGCCCAGGCATCGTTCACAGTAACCTACAACCAGCCCGTCGACGAGGATCCCGGCGCAATTACCTTTACTCTTCAGGAAAACCCCAACGAACCGTTCGACGTTAACCCTAGCCAAAGCCAGTTTGTAGTTACGGCCCTTACGCCCATTGAGGGCGGGAATAGTGATATCGCGGTTTCCCGTATCGGTGCTGGTGACGGTGCCGGCGGACCCGCCCCGGCGGCCATGGGTCTTGCCGCAGGCGACCTTACGTTGGTTAACGTCATGGTCCCGGTTAAGCCCTCTCAAGCAGTCTCCCCCCAGTACGCAATGGGCATGCCCAGCGGAAACTCCTACCTGGCCGACTCGTTCGCTGCTGGGTACGACGCGGACGGTATTAACCTGGTACAGGTCACCTGCCCCGTAATCGCTGACTCTCTCGGGAACCTCCGCCACTCTATTCCGGCGGACAACGTTAACCCCGCAATTAGGCTCTCTCGCCTGAGCGTAGGGGACACCGTCCCTGATGTGGCCCCGGGCGCAATCAACACTATGAACCTTGCGGGCGTGCGGGTTAAGTTGCTGGATTCTGACGGGGTCACGTACACCTTTGATCCGAGCAGCGCCTCGCAGCGCATTCTGCTCGACGGTAACTACACCCGCCAGGTAGAGTACTACGGCCAGGCCTCCTCCGGAGCGGACAACCTTATGGTTATCCGTATGATCGTCACCGAGCGCAGCGACTTCGAAGCTGCTACGGTAGACATCGTGATTGAGAACTCGGCTGTCTCCTGCCCCACAATCATCAGCACGACACAGGCGGAAGAGCCGAACTCAGCGGCTGACGGTACGGTCTACTTCACGTCCATCGAACTTGAGGGTGGTAACTACGACATCCGCGAAGGCGCGTCACACCCCTCCCAGGGAACGTCAGGCGGCGCCTTCTACCTGGTCAAGCCGTACAGCACGATGCACAGCGGCGGCGGCTCCCACGGAATCCTTCCGGGTCAGTGGTTTGTCCGTCGAGTGGTCCTTGCAGCCGCGTCGGTCAACAGCACCCTGACCACCGATATGGTCAACCGGGAAGACTGGGGCTTTGTTGAAGGTGGCCTTGGCTACGTTCAGGGTGGCTTCGGCGTCTCAGGCGAAGGCCTTCCCATGTACTCGACTATCGGCGGGCTCAGCTTTGCTGGTGAGACTGGGTTCCGTGCGGCTAAGGCACGGGCCGACCAGGACATCACGGCAGCAGTCGCAGACTTCCAGACGGGCACTCTCCCGGCCACTACGGCCCTTGGCGGCGGTAGTACTGCCTGGACCTCCTGGGGCTGGTTCAAAGGCACAGGCGATCCCAGCACCCTTAAGAACCTGGCAGCAGTCAAGCCTTTCGGCGCTAACGTTCCTTCGTGGCGTCCCGGCCTTGGTTTGTTGACTCTAGTTGATAGAACCATCGAACGCTCAGGCTTTGCCGTATTCAACTTGGATACGGGCTACCCGCTTCGTGACTCGGAGTACCGTACTGGTGGGCAGACACCTGCGGCCTTCAACCTGTTCCGTAACCCGGCACTGGATGTTAACCCCTGGCTCTGGACTAACACGGATCTTCCGGGTAGCAGCGCCACCACTAACTGGGCACGTGCCGCAGGATCGAAGCAGACTAACCAGAGCTGCGCGTACCTGGACACGGCTGACATGGTCAACTGGCACAACAACGCAACCGACCTGTTTGATCCCACGGAACCCAGCCAGACTGACCGCGACCCGAGCTACGGTCCTTTCCGTGGTAGTGCTAACTCCCGTACGCTTCAGGCATACGTACCGGCCATCTACCTGCTCAACGACCGAGTAGCTAAGGTTCTGTGCGAGTACGACGCTACCCGCGCTATGTTCGGCTTTGCCCGCTACGACCACAAGGGTGGCGGCCAGTCCGCTAGCCGTTCACCTTACGGCGGGGGTCAGCAGACCTTCGGGCTGTACTTCCTGGCTAACGGCACCAACAGCCCGTACCTTAACTCGGCTAACAATGACACGAACACAGGTATCGTGCTTAAGTCGCAGTCTGACGGCGCGGGCGGGTTCAATGCTCGTATCGCTGAGATGCCTGGCGTTGAGTCCTGGGCCAGCCCGGCCTTGGCCGTAGCTACCGCCTTCCACGTAGGTGCGTCAAACACCCGTTCCTGGATCGCCCCTGGCTCGGACCGTAACTGGTTCAGCCTTATGCAGGCCGTGCTCCCGCGCATCGTATCTACTAACGGTGTCCTGGGTGCTAGTGTTGCCTACGCAGTTGAGGTTGGTATTCCTAAGTACGGCGGCACCTCGAACGTGGCCCAGCGTACAGGCCCGCTTCCCGGCCCCAGCGCTGGTAACGGCGCTATCACGAACGTGACGAAGCCGGATGAGCTGACGTCCGAGACCCAGGTCTTCGGAGAGGTTAGCCTGACATGGGACTACCCGATCTCGGGCTACCCCGTCCCGGATTCGTTCGAAGTCCTTATCGACGGCCAGGCCACGGGTACTACCCAGCCGGGCTCAGCACGCTCTCGTACCCTTACCGGGCTTGACGGCGGGTCGACCTACACCATTAACGTTGTGGCCTCGTACAGCGGAACTACCGCTACGTCCGATCCGCTGACTGGCGTACTTGCCGACGGCTCTGACGGCACGGCCAACCAGCCTCAGTACGACGGGGAGACTGATCTTCCCACGGGCTACTACGTGCCGGAGACTACGTTCAACTACTTGATTGACGTATCCGCTGACACGAACACAAGTGTGAACGCTATTAAGACCGCACAGCTGGAGTTTGCTAACCGTATTGCGTCCCCTCCGGGCTCCTCGTCGTACATTGGCCTTAACGGGCGTACATCGGCAGAGCCGACGCGGATTGCCGTCCTTCTCCCGCCACGGACCGAGACCGCTGAGGTCTCCGTGTCTCGTACAGTGAACGGCCCGACCGAGGCTGAGTTTGGCCTTACCTCTTCTAATGTTGAGATTCACTTTGTAGCCCCCTGGGCCTCTTCGTTCTCGGTAAGCAACCGAGAAAATGCCGCCAACGAGGCCCGCCAAGACGCGGTTACCTACGAGTACATCTACGACGTAGCTAGTGCGAGTTCGGCAGACCTTACACTCGACGGCACCTACGAGAACGCGCACGTAAGCTACCACCTCTGGAACTGGGACATCCGCCTGACCAAGCCGATCAAGCTTGGCCGCACCGCGGCTTCAAGTGCGCTGACCGCCCGGGTACATAAGGAGCAGGACGTATACTTCCACCTGTGCAAGATCACGGACAAGGGCACTGCCCTGGCCAACGGTATTGATGCCGAGCTGGTCCGCCTGCAGTTGGAGGGTGTCTACATTGACCTCCCCAATGCTACGGGCTCTGCTGTCACTATGGACGCCGTACCTTACGGTAACATGAGCTGGCGTTACGTAGATGTCCTAGGGTCCGGCGGAGCGGCTATTCAGGTACGCAACAGTGACGCTATTGATACCAACCATAACGGGGACCTTCGAGGGCGTATCCAGTCCGGCTCTCCCGGCACGATCTTGCTCACTCAGTGGTACTGTACTCAGTTCTCTGGGGACAGCCCCTACGCCATGTTTAGCTTGGAAGGGGACCACCATGCCATTGAGTTTGGAGACAACACTAACTTCATTGTAACGGGCACAAACACGACGCCCATTCTTCGCGTATATAACGACAACACTGCAGATACCACGCTCGGGGCTACTAGCGGCACCGGCGGCTTCTGCTCGGGCGTGCTGCTGACCGGCGTCAACATGGGCTTCTACTCTGAGGACCCGACGGCGGGTGTAATTCAGATTGATGCCGCAGCGAACATCACAATTACGGGCAGGATCTCGGTAGGCAACTCGGCTACCATTGATACGGTGCGTATCTGCACCGAAGGCCGCGGCTTGCTGGCAAGCACCGCTGACCTGTTCAATTTGCTGGCAATTAACCCTGCCGATCCTGGTCAAGTAAGTAACTGGCTTACGGCTAGTGGCGTTACGGGAACAAACGACATCTCGGGTGAGGGCGGCTCCAACCTAGTTGACCTGGGCCCGCTGTCCGCAGTTGAACCCGCCTACCAGGCATTCACAGGACCGACCTGGGATGAGGTTAGCAGTGACCCGTATGTATCGGGCACCGCGTTTAGCGCCGTCTCAATGTATCAGGCAGGGCTGTCCCGCATTGCAGCCAAGACGGTCATTACGACCCCCATGATTGCAGCACGTGCTCCGCGTGGTGTGTCCGACGGTGGTTTTGATATCAAGAACTGGCGCGTTGACGGTTCGGAGCCGAACGGCGTGTACACTGAGATCTCCGGAGATCCGAACTTCATTGATGTTTCGAGCGACGGTACGGTAATCACGTTTGCTGACTTCTACAACGACGGTTCAAATATGAACGCCGGTCAGCAGAAGGTCATGTATGCACAGTACAGTGATCGTAGTCAGTCTGATAATATTGGCGGTGAAGTCGTCCTCTCGCGTGAGTACTACGAGCGCCCCGTCGGCGCCCAGGTTGTCTTTAACAACATCCGCGTTAACGATATTAGCAGCCGCTACTACGCACCGGGTGAGGCCACACCGCCTAACCGCGCCCTTAAGTGGGGCGGACGGATGAACGCGATGCCTAACCTGCACGTCAAGGATTGTGATTTTGGTACGATCCACGAGGAGCACGGCCTCTATGGTAACTCCGAGGGCCCGATCCTTATTGAGAACTCCACGTTCACCAAATGCACCGCACAGGGCACTCAGTGGGTTCACAGGTTCACTGAGAACCCCTACGCGGAGAACCACGAATTTTCTGAGAACGAGCCCCCGACCCGTGAGGTGCGTAACACGCACTTCATTGATTGTGGCTCCTACAGCCCGTACGCGGGACGTAAGTCATCTAACCTGACATTCCAAGATTCTGGCTACCCGGAACTTCCCTGCCCCTATGTCAGAGTCACAGATTGTACGTTCGTCAACGGTATTGAGGTGTTTGAGGCCGTCGCCAATGAGGGTAATGGCGCGCCGAACGGAGATTATCGGTACCGCTACACCAATAATGGAATTTATCAGACTTCTGGTAACATTCAGATCGGTGTTGAGGGTGGTTTCTTCCGTAACCCGCACCTGTACAACAACGTTGACATGCAGCCAATCGCGCAAGCTCGCGACGATGACTCGGCGGCTGTCCACAAAGTCATTGAGCTGAAGAACGTTTACGTCCACACTATGGACCCCGACAAGCCCGTTGTCCGCTTTATGAGTTCCCGTAACATCATTATTGAAGACACTGTGATCATCCTGGAATGGCGCGAAGGCGGCACTGCAAAGCCCTGTCTTGTTATTGACGGTGACGCCTGGAAGGCCGAAGCCGAACGTAACACGGTCAACCCGCACTACCTGTTCTCGCAGAAATTGATCCTGCGTAACTCGGTTATTGAGGTTCACGACTATCGTGGCGGTGGCGCCCCTGTCGTAACGGACGGCAGTATCCAGTTCTCCAACGGGTTCTACCTGTCAAGCGGTTACAACCAAAGGCTCAACTCGGCTCAACTGGACGACTACGCAAACACCCTCGGACGTGAAGTGGAGTTCGGTGGCTACTACGCTGACGGGCAGATCCGTGACACGGCGCAGGTTGAAGCACCCATCTACGACGGCGCCATCCGCACGGGACACACATCGTCCTGACCGAATATACAAGTTATACTGGCGCTTTTTGCGTTACATGGTAAACTAACGATATGAGTAACCCGTATTCAAACTTCAACAACCCCGAGGGACTGCACTTCCCCCGTATCGCGTCAGAAGAGCAGGCCTATGGCGTAGCCGCGGCAGCAGCTCTAAAATCCCTGGGCACCCAGAACCTGGATACGTTCCTGAATACCGCGCAGACCTGGGCTAGTAGCAGCGATGTCGATGCTAAGTACTCAGACGTGGGATTTGTCCCCTCGGTAGCCCAGTTTGCCGCTACGAGCGCGGATGCGGGTGCTTACTCGACAGCCCCCAGCGGGGCCACGATTATTCGTCGGTTTGGGGCGGCATCCGCTCAGTACTGGACAGGAGGCACGGCACTGCCGTATCACTTTGCCCGGCTAGTTGGTTTTTATAGACGGAACCAAGCGACGGCCGAGTACGGCAGCACACTTGGGGGCCTGGCCAGTAACCTGCCCAGCCTGCAGTCGCCTGACCTTGCGGCCACCTACGCAGTACTCTCAACCGACTTTAACGGCTTCCTAAACGACCCGGTAGCTAACGCGAACGTGGTCCTGGCATCGTCACTTATGGCGGCTATCCAGATTGACGAACCTAACGTTCTTCCTGCTCCTGAGTATGATGGAGACAACGGTCTGACCAGCCAGGCATCTAACCCGGGAACTAATGAGTGGCGAGCTCCCGGCTACATCTTTACTCACGTAATTGACGTTACCGGTGCCACCACTAGTACCGAGGGCAACCCGTTTGTCCTGGCCGCTGAAGAATTCAACGCACGCTCATCCGCGGGTGCAGACGACTTTATCAACGTACCTGCTGTCAGCTCCGCTAGTGCTGCGCCTACCATTGCGGTACTTCTTCCGGAGCGTACGCTCACTTCTCGGGTAACGCTCAACACTCCGCTAGGCACCACTACCTCCGGCCAGGTCGCTACGTTTAACCTTGACGGTAAGCAGGCCAACATCCACTTCATCGGTCCCTGGGCGTCCTCGTCGTCCGAGCTGGCCCAGGCTCGCCTGGATGCCCGAGACGATACCAACATCACGTACAAGGCAGTCATCTCGGCAGGGAGCAACGGCGCAGCCGAGTCCGACCAGCTTTGCCTGGGCTTCGGTAACGTCGATGCGTTCCTTGATGTGCAGCTTTGGTGCGTCAGCGTAGAGAGTGCCGCCTCTCGGGCCCTGCGCATCGGCCCCGACAATGTTGTCAGTAACGAGACGGCGCTGGGTACGTTTCGTGCTAAGCTGAACATGTGCCGGGTCGCTGACAAGAAGCCGATCTCCACTATTCCCCCTACGCTCTACGGCCTCGAGGTTACCTACGCGCACGTGGACATGAACGGGGTATACGTTGACCTGCCGTACACCCAGAGCCACGCTATCTTCTTTAACAATGCCCGCAAGGGTAACATGGATCTACTCAACGTGCAGACTGTGCGCTCGGGTGGCGGAGCTTTCTACGCCCGGCGGGACAACACGGCCGTTGACACGGCCCCCGTCCTTGGCAGGATCCTGCTTAAGGATTGGAACTGCCCCGATAGCTGGACATCCCGTCTGACCTCAAACGCCTCTTACGTGCTTACGGTTGCGGGTATTCACAACAACCTGGAAGTAGATAACTGCCTAATCAACGAAGATGCTGTAGCGGCAGGCCGGGCTACTGACAACTGGGCCACGGCAGACCACACTAACGCCAGCGCTATCGGCTCCACGTTCCTGTACACCTCACCGCTGCTCGGGGTACTTAACTCCGTAGACGGTGCGACCTTGGGTGCCCCTGGGGCTAACGGCCAGTTCTCTGAGCAGGTAATCGTCAAGAACAGTGATCTGTTCAGTGAGGCCGCGTTCACGTACCTGGTACGTCTGGACTCCGCCGATACGCTTAGTCTGACCGACTCGGAAATCTTTGCCGGAACTACTACGGCTATCGCGGGTCCGAATGGCGAGACTGCTGCTGACCAGAACATCTACTTTGCCCCCAACAACCTGGGTGATCTGCCGAGCGTACCTAGTGCTGGACTTATCCGGTCAGGCATCCTGGACGACATTAACGCGACTACACCCGCAGGTTCAACAGACCCCACCCTTTACGGTGGTGGCGACCCGGCACTCTCTGAGGCACCCGTAGTGGTTGACCTGGGCGGCGGGGCGGTGTCCTCGTCCGACGGTCTGGGGTTCCTAAACTTCACAGGTGGTACGTGGGACCCGACCGTAGGTAACCCGCAAGTGGGTGACTTCAGTGCGCTGAGTAGCGTGTTTAACACGGTCTACACCAACAAGGATCTGCGCGTACCCGCCCTGCTTGCTAGCCGGATGGACGTAGATACTCGGGCAGACCTACTGGACGCTAACAGCTCGGTACCCGCTCGTCGCTCTATCGTTGACGAGCTGCGTACTCGGGGTGAGGGCCCTGACCTGGTCGTCGCCGACTTCTGGGACGCGTTCAACAACATTGACTACTACTTCAGTGGTGGTCCGGTATACATCAAGGACGGTAGATCTGAGCCGTACTACGCCCTCTCTAACCCGTGCGTTTACCGAACAATTAAGACGGGTAACCGTAAGTACTACCTGATCTTCGACCCCAACATTCCCGAATCAGCTGACTGGGACCCCGTGGCGCAGACAGGTGCCGGTCCTCAGTACATGCGGGCACTGGGCCAGGGGTTCTATTCCGGGCTGCCCGGTTTCACGTCAAACAACGAGGAGCCCGGCTGGGCCGTACCTCCGGGATATGCCCAGAACCTTCCCGGCGGTGGCCAGCAGGGCTACAACCGCTTCACGGTCGAGGGCCTCACTGAAGGACTCGTCAACAGCGATTACCGAGGTGAAATCGACACGTTCGATGGACCCAGGAACGTCTCGAACTTTAACGGTAGCAACTCGAGCACGGCGTACCACCCTCCGTACATTGACTTCGAGGTCTCGGTAGTCCCTGACCCGCGCAACGGCCGAGACCGGTGTGAGGTCAGCCTGAAGTACCAGAACATCTCGCAGTGGTGGACAGATCAAAGTAGTAAGGTCTGGGGCCATAGTAAGAGTGGTGACTTCCACCGACGCATTAACGGCGTGTCCTCCCTTGAGGTGGGCTACCCCAAGCCGCCCGGTGCAGTCAAGTTCCACAACATGCGTGCAGGTCAGGACTCGATTAACGGCTACGGAGAAGAGCCCGACACCCCGCACTGGCTCATGCGATCCAGTGGCATGGACTGTAATGTCCAGGTACTTGACAGTGACTTCGCGGACATTCGTAAGGAGCACTTGATGTACATGAACATTACTCGTGACTTCGAAGTCCGCCGGAGCACGTACCGTCGCGCTGGTAGTCAGTCGCTCCAGATGATCTGCCGGGCCTGGCACTACGGATCAGTAAACCAAGAGGATTGGGACGCCGGTCCCTTTGACCCGGTTCAGTCTAACGTACCCCGAGATACTCGTAGCAGTACTAACGTGTACCCGCCGGGCGTTACACCTCCCCTGGGATACCAGGCAGGTAACCTCTCGATATTCCGACCCCCGTCGTGGGATAAGGACAATCCGTTTAGGTTCCAGCAGTACCCGCCGGACAACAGTCCCGTGACTATCCGACAGACGGCGATGCTTGACGACGTACACATCATTGACAGTGGTCGTGCTGGTGCTCGTCCGGCGTTCGCCATCTCGTTCTTCAACATGGGTTCGTTCCGCGCACCCTCTACGGTCACCATCCAAAACACGTCAATCGTAAGTGCGTACACAGGACACACACGTTCTAACGCTCAAACGTCTACTAACCTGGACTTCCTTGACAGCTCAGATCCGCTTACGTACGGCACACCGAACTCGACGCCTTTCTACTACGATGACGTCTACAGGGCTAACGGCTGCATTGCCATGACAACGACCCTGTCCACGGAGCCGCAGTACGGTAAAACCGCTGAGGTAATCCGCGAAGTGCGGAGCGAGGCTATTCCTGGGGCGGACGATGCGGCTAAGAAGCAGTGGCTTACGGCTAACATGACGGGAGCCCCGTACCACATCTCGGCCGCACGGATAGACGACATCTACGGCAAGGGAGTAGATAAACAGTGGCGCTTCGAGAACCAAGGCACGGGCGCCGCCTGGGCAGGTGCCGATAAGAACGCATTTGAGAACTGGGTTGCCGGCTTCAAGCGCAACTACGTCGGCGCTTCTTGGGCTGAAGGTACCGAGGGCTATCAGGAGCCGGTACCTTTCTCAGGTGGTAACGAGTGGGGCGTACGTGACACTACGACCAACAACATGTGGTGGTACAACAACGACGTCAGGTTCTACGAGGAAGACCCGAGCGGCGGCTACAAGTTTGTCGACGGTTGGGAAAACCACGGACCGATCAGCGGTAATGGCCGGACAAAGGTTACTATCGACAACGTCCTGCTTGACGTGATGACGCCGGAAAAGCGGACCATGATGAAGTTTACGTCTACGGACCACCTTGTCATTAAGGACTCATGCTTTATCCGCCGCCTGGACGATAACCCGAGCAAGGGTGCCCAGCTGGGCACCTTCCGCGAGTCTAGGATCTCGGTTGACCGTGAAAGCGTGTACTCCTGGGACGGCTTCAGTGACCTCCGAGGAACGCGATCCCGCCGAGTCACACTGGATAACATTACTGCTCGCGCCCACAACACGCAGATCAACGTGTCCGCTAGTGACTGGTACACCAGCACACCCTTCCACCAAGCACTGCAGGGTACGGATCAGGAGCTTGTGACTGCTTCTGGGCAGCGTAGGTACGATAACATCTTTGGCCCTATTCAGTTCGCCCTGGCAAAGATCGAGCCCCGGCCTGGCTACACCGACTCTGGTATGGGTATCGGCGGGCACCGTAGCGCCTCCGAAGGTAGTGCTACGTCCGAGGTCCAGGTTGACTTCGGTATCACGCTTTCCGGCCTAGACCTGCGAGGTCAGCTTATTGAATTTGTCCTCGTCCCGGCCACCAGCGATGTTGCGGGAACGGCCCCCGACGCCGGATTCCTGTCGACGTGGGCTGCTGCTGGCTACCCCATGCCGGAGGTCGTTTCCGACGTGGTCTTCCCTGACGGGGAAAATCACGAGTACCTGAAGTACCCGACCCTCTTTGATACGTACAGGAATGACATCGCCACCTACCCCCTCAGGTACTGGTCTTGGGTTGCTGTGTGGAATGGGAACCACTACACGGAGGGTCAGGCACTGGAAGCTGCCCTCCCGAAGGTGGCAGGCTGGATTGACCCGGAAACGTTCAACTACTAGGCCCGTATACTAATTACATATAAGCCCAGGAAAATATTTTATGTCTAATAACACTAACAATACCGCTCCGAGGCCGGCCATCTCCGGCAAAGGCAGCATGATCTTACCTAAACCTACAAAGTAGCACTATGACTCTTAACATCTCTAACGCAGCGGCCATCTCTTTGTGTGATAGCCTGTCGGCCCTAATTGACAGCGGAGCACCTGCCTCGTCTCTGATTATTTACTCCGGAACAGTTCCGGTTGACTGCGACAGTCCTTTGTCGGCAAACCTCACCCTAGTAACAATTACCCTTGAATCGCCGGCTGCGTTTGCGGGAGCCACCGACGCTACGGGCTCAGCTATTGCCTTGGCCGTAGGAACACCGCTCAGTGGAACTATTGCACTGTCAGGAACCGCAACGTTTTTCCGGGTAGTAGACGGTCAGGGAAACTTCGTCATGCAGGGGTCCGTCGGAACGTCCGGCGAAGATCTAAACCTGGACACGGTTAGCTTAATTCAAAATGCAACGCTTTTGATCTCGGCACTCTCTCTTAGTGTCCCGGAGCAGGGAGCCTGATTCTATGAACGAACAAAGCGTACTAATATTAATTGCGGCGGCAGGCGGAACCCTTACTTACGAAGACCACGATATTGTAGACTGCCTGGCGTATGACCTTAACCCGGGAAGCGCCGTCGAGTCTAACGAAAGAGGTAACTGGTCTTTTGTGTACATTACGGACAGTAATCCTGCCGAAGTTTCGGCTCTCCTAGCTAGTTGGACCACAGGAGACAGCAGCAACCCGCAGCACCTTGCTAAGCGCAGGTACGGCTGCGTGCTGGGTGAAAGTAGGGCGACTATTTGCCAGACTTATCGGGTACTTTCGGAAGCTCCTGCAGAGCAGAAGATGACATGGTCGGAGTTAAACACCTCCTACCTTGTTGACAAAGCTAGTGAGTGAGACCTCATGGTTACGATCATTACTAAGACCATTGACGCTGCTGGAGGAGGGGATTATACTTCGTTCACCCTCGCTGAAGCTGATGTAGCAAACATTGGCACTAGTTCTGATCTTGTAGCTAACGACGAGGCTATCGTCTTCAATGTCGTGGCAGGCACCTACACAGGCCTGCTTACCGTCGAATCTGCTACGCTGGTCTCTGACGCCACCCGCTACGTCACATACCAGGCTGCGGATGCAGGCAACCGTCCACTAGTGTCAAACGAGATCCGAATCCGGGGCGGCTCGGACTACACCCGGTTCGACGGGATTGACGTTGACAACGCTGTGGGCATCTGCTTTCGGATGCTCACCAACCCCGTAGTGGGTGTCTGGGTTGAGAACTGCGAGCTGACCTCCCCCGCCGCTGCGTGCTATTACTCGGGCGGCGTAACGCATGTGGGGTCGGCTGCGGCCCCGATGGTCGTCAACAACGTGGTCTTTCGCGCACTATCACCCGTGGAGGCCAACTACGGGTCTGGAGACGTCTACGTCAATGTCGCGAACTGCACGGTGCTGGCCGGAGTGACCGCTACAGGGAACACCCAAGCCTTCAACTTCGGGGGTACTGGGGGCACGGTGAATGTGCACAACAACGTGATCCTAGACGGCAGAGACCGTGCTCTGACGGCTAGCGGCCTCACCCTGGTCGGTAGCGGTAACATCGGCACGCTGGGCGGCTTCTCTAGTACCCTGTTCTCCACCCTCGGCGTCGGCACCGATCTTACCCCGACCACCAACACCTCCCCTGGTGCAGGTGACTGGGCGATCTACGACGCCACCACCGGAGCTCTCATCAACGCCCCCGACAACGATGCTGTGGGCGTGGGTACGTCCACCTGGGCTCCAGCGACGGACATCCTGGGCAAAGACAGGCTCCGAGGGGCCTATGCGGACCCTGGGGCGTTTACGACGCAGTTGAGGACTATCACCAAGTCTATCGACGGAGCCGGAGGGGGTGACTACACGACCTTCACTACCGCTGAGGCCGACGTGGCGACCTTGCCCACTGCCGTGGACATGGTGCAACGTAACGAGGCCATTGTGTTCGAGGCGGAAGCTGGGACGTACAATGAGAGCGTCACCCTCGACTCCAGTAGCCCGGGGCCTGCCCTCACGACAGACGCGACTCGCAACGTCACTTATCGGGCCGCTGCGGGCAGTGAGCACGGTGGCGACTTCACGGCAGGTGTGAGAATCACAAGTGCCTCCATTTCGCTAACCGTCAGAGAACCGTTTGTCCGCATAGAAGGATTGGTGGTTGAGAGCACGGCGAACTACGCGTTCAACGCGTCCGGCGAAGGAGTCACACTTGACGCTTGTATCAGTAAGGCCCCAACTGCTTGCTTCCTCTTGGGGCAGACCACGGTTACGGCCCCTCTGCTCGCCACGAACTGTGTCGCCATCTGCGATTCTAGTCTTGGCTTCTGGTGTGTGCAACCTGGGGATATCGAGATAACTAACTGCACCGTGCTACAAACCAACGGCGGGACGGCGTACCGGGTCAACGACAGTGGGGGACAGCTTTCCGTAGCACTGACAAATAACGTCGCCCTATCCAGCTCACTGGGCACGTATGTCGCATTCGGAACACCGACCATCACAGGCTCCAACAACGTCGGAGGCGCCACCAGCCCCTTCCCAGTAGCCCAACAAGCCTCCAGTCAGACCTGGACCTTCACCACAGACGACCAGGCAGTCTCCACAGGCGACCTCGTCATCTATGACGCCACCACGGGCGCCATGCTGAACGTCCCCGGCAACGATGCTGTGGGCGTTGGGACGTCCACTGGGGCTCCAGCGACGGACATCCTGGGCAAAGACAGGCTCCGAGGGGTTTATGCGGACCCTGGGGCGTTCACGACGGATCTGGTGACTATTGGTAGGACCATCGACGCTGCCGGGGGTGGTGACTACACCACCTTCACGGCTGCTGAGGCTGCTGTGGGGTCTCTGGTCACTGATGTGGACATGGTGCAACGTAACGAGGCCGTTGTGTTCGAGGCTACTGCGGGTGAGTACGGCCTACTCCACGTGGGCAGTACGCTGGTGCAGGACGCTACCCGAAACGTGACGTATCGCGCGGCATCTGGGAGCGAGCACAACGGCGTACCTGGCACGGGCGTCATTTTGTACAGCGACAGCGGTAGCCGAACAGTTACTATCACTGACGACTTCACGGCGTTTGAGGACCTTACAGCTGAAACTCGAACGGGTACAAGCGGCAGAGACTGCTGGTACGGTACTGGCGTGCAGGGCCTTACCTTCCGCCGCTGCATCGCTCGCGACCTCTCTAGTTCTGCGAATAACACCGGGTTCACCATCCTGGCGACAGGCCTAACGGACCCCGCCGCGACCACTATCGAGAATTGCCTTACGGTCGATACGCTTTCGGCCTTTGAGCATGAGGGCGGTACGAACCCAGTTCTGCGGGTGAGGAATTGCACCGTCATCGGCGGCACGCGCGGGTTTTATCAACTCAGTGCGACAAACCCGACGATCGACGCGATCAACGTCCTGCTGCTTGGGACGACTAACGTCGTGCAAGGCAGTGTGACGTTCACAGGATCTGGCAACGTCGGAGGGTCCAGCAGCCCCTTCCCAGTAGCCCAACAAGCTTCCAGTCAGACCTGGACCTTCACCACAGACGACCAGGCAGTCTCCACAGGCTCCCAGGTAATCTACGACGCCACCAACGGCGCCCTACTCAACGTCCCCGGTAACGATGCCGTGGGCGTTGGGACGTCCACCGGGGCTCCCACGACGGACATCCTGGGTGAAGATCGCATCCGAGGGGCCTATGCGGACCCTGGGGCGTTCACGACGGATCTGGTGACCATCACCAAGTCCATTGACGCTGCCGGGGGTGGCGACTATACGACCTTCACGGCTGCTGAGGCCGACGTGGCGACCTTGCCCACCGATGCGGACATGGTGCAGCGTAATGAGGCTGTGGTGTTCGAGGCGGAAGCTGGGACGTATGGCGGGCTGATCTTTAGTTGGACTCTGACGACCGACGCCACGCGGAATGTCACCTTCAAGCCTGCCGCAGGAAGTGAGCACGGAGGAGTCTTCGGCGCTGGCGTA
>Ga0075469_10000043_pt1 | contig 42027 bp, 47 predicted proteins | sample DEB08_DNA_13_FD_77577 | JGI IMG/M metagenome (GOLD analysis project Ga0075469, IMG submission 77577) | Aqueous microbial communities from the Delaware River and Bay under freshwater to marine salinity gradient to study organic matter... | ecosystem: Environmental > Aquatic > Marine > Coastal ...
ATATTACTTTTTTCATTTCTTTATCGTTTTAATTACAGTACTAATATACGAATAATAATTGACATAAAAAAATCTAGAGGCACTTATTTTGCAATTATTTTGCGGACTTCGCTAAATCGGCGTTCCATATTAGCAGCCTCTTCTAATGTAAATACATCTAAGTCTTGAAATAAAAGACCTGATACAGTTTCTACAAAAAGAACATCATCTCCTAAAGGAACAATATCTAAAACTTTATATACAGTAGAATCTTCTATTCTAACAACATGTGTTGTATCTAGAATTCTCATGATTCTATCATGCATATCCATCATAAAGACTTTAATTTTCTAGATTGAATTTTAAGTACTTTATCTATATTATCAATAGCTTTAGCAATATATGATTTTTGCATATCGTCTTTACATATAATATTATCATAAAACCTTTGAGCTAGTTTTACAAATTGTTTAGCACCTGATAATTGAGTCATATTAGTACAACTCATAATAACATCAAGAGTCTTTTTATTAATGCCTAGAATTAAGTCTACGTTAGTATCGAATTTCATATTAAGGTTTTAAATAGTTAAGTACTGCTTTCCAGTTTGGAAATGCATCAGTACCAAATTGAATTAATTCACCGCTAAATTCCCCGGCTCCATTTTTAGTTCTATCATCAATAAGATAATCACCCATACATAGTTGTTTATTATGAGATAAGATTAATCTTTTATATGCATTAGGGCCTAAGTACTTTTCTACCCATTCTCTTTTTTGAGTCCAAACCCATGGTGCATCCCATGGAGCCGTAGATAGAATATAACAATCATATTTGTCAGAGTTACAGAATTTATTAAATGCATCTACAGCACCTTCAATCGGATCTGGATCTAGAAATATTGCAGGCAGTTGTTCAACCATATCAAGTTGATTAAACTGTTCTACAACTTGCGGTGGAAATGCATTAATTTTTTGTGCTAGATCTACTAACACTCCGTCCATATCAAAATAGATTATTTTTTTATTCATTATTCTTTTTAAAGCTTTTAATAGTATCTTTTGTTCCAGGGTACATAATATACCAAAGTAACATTAGTCCAGCCATTTGCCAGAAATTAATAGGTCCTACAATTGTAACTACTTGAGTTAATACTCCATTCCACAGCATAGTAGCTGCTACAATAGAAAGTGGAACCACTACAAGTAACATAAATAGGGCTTTCCAAATTGGGTTTTTCATAATTGTTTAATTTTAATTATAGTACTAATATACGAAAAATAACTGACATAAAAAAATCTAGAGGCAATTATTTTGCAATTATTTGAGGTTTTTTAATTTTATACTTTTTAGACCATTGTTCAATGAAAGCAAATCCCATTCCTAGTTCGACAATTTCGTACTTGTGGTCTATAATAGGTTTTGTAGCTCTAGCGTTAATTAAAATATCAGCATGTATATTTGTGATAATCATATAATGCTTATCGCTAGATTTTTGTTTTTTGTAAACTGCTACAAATGTGGGTTTTCCTTTTTCTCTCCAGGGTAGTTTCATTTCCAAAATAGTTGTACACAGATTAGACATAATGCTAAGCCTAAACTAACCCATGTTTTAATAGTTAGTCCTTCTCCCATAAAATACCAAGTCAAGAATGCAAATGAAGTAATACCCATTGAGAAACCTAAGAATCTTCCTGGCCAAAGTAATCCATCATAATGTTCTGCGATTAGCCTAGTACCATTAATAAAGAAATAACTAATAGTAGTTCCTCCTACAACAGATAGAATTAAAGTATTATTCTTTGCCCATTCATTTATGAATTGACCATTGGTTTGAAACCAAATTAGAGTCTGTCCTACTAAAAAACATAGGATACCTATAAGTAAACCTCTCAAAATAATTGACTTGTCGTGGTTAATAAATGTGAGATAAAAGAATCTCTGTGATGCTCTGTTGCACCTGCCTCTTTAATCGCAGTAATATGTTGTTTAGTCCCATATCCTTTATTAGATCCCCAGCCATATACATTTCCACCTTCTAGGTTTCGCATATAATTATCTCTTTCTGTTTTAGCTAAAATACTAGCTGCTGCAATACTTGTATAGATATTATCTCCACCAACTATAGTTTCAAAAGGTTTACCATCAAACCCATGGAATTGATCTCCATCAATTAAAACAAAATCAAAATCGTGTTTTTTTGCAGTAGCCTCAAGAGCTCTTCTCATACCTTCTAAGGTAGCCTTTAAAATGTTAGTATTTTCTATTTGGTCAACATCGATATGTTGAATGGAGTATGCTAAACAGTTATCTAAGACAAGCTGCCTAGCTGCAACCCTCTCATCTTCTTTTAGAATCTTAGAATCTTTAATAAGTTCATGTTGAAATCCGTAAGGCATAATACATGCCGCTACAGTTACTGGTCCTGCGAGTGCTCCTCTACCAGCTTCATCTACACCTACCTCAATAGTTTGAGGATTGCCAGTGTGACTGTGCTTTAATAAAATGATTTTAGACATAGGTAAACTTGTTTAGCAGTTATACCTTAAAAGAGTCCTTTGTTTCTAGCTTTTGGTCCTAGTTCTGCAGGTCTATCCCACCTCATTTGTACGTCATTTTGGTAGAAGCCACATTTTTTATAGAAGCCTATATTCTCTTCTGCACAATCAAGTACTACTTTGTAGCAACCTCTTTCTACAGCAATATCTTTTAGCTTCTCTATTAACATCGTACCAATACCTCTTGAGCCTGCAGATTTTGAAACTGCTACATCTTCAATTAAACCTACGCGATTACCACCTCTTAAAAGTTTATTAATAATAATAATTGAAGCCACTCCTACAACATAGCCATACTGTTCAACTACATAATATACAATATCTTTATTATCTAGAATATTCCACCACTGTCTAGTGGATGGGGTAGTTGTACCCTTAAATGCTTGAGTGTAAATATCGCAAATACCTTCAAGGTCATCGTATGTTGCCTTTCTAAGTTTTACTTTATGTTGTTCTGGATTTTCCATTTGTCGTAACGGACTACAACCTCCTGTAATATTTTAGCCCTGACAATATCTTTCTCTGTAAAGATGTGAGTACCTACTCCCTTTACATCTTGTATAAGTTCAATAAAATCAGGTAGGCTAACTTGTGATGCTTGGATGTCTGCTTGGCTGACATCTCCAGTAACTACAACTTTACTATCCTTTCCCATTCTGGTTACAAATAACATTAGTTGTTTAAAGTTAGCATTTTGAGCTTCATCTAAAACCATAAGTGCATCATCAAAGGTATCACCCCTCATATATGCTAATGGTTCAAATCTAATTATCCTTTTCTCAAATAGAGTCTCAGTCATTTCATGACCGATAATTTTAACTAGATTGGATTTGTATGATTTCATATAGGGATCGACTTTATCTTCGATGCCTCCTGGTAAGTGTCCTAGCTTTTCCCCTGCTTCTTGGATTGGCTTACATAATATGATTTCTTTAATCTCTTTGTTCTGCAACATTTGTAAAGCACTGTAACATGCTGTAAATGTTTTCGAGGTTCCTGCAGGTCCGTAGCAAAATGTTATATCATTTTTAGCTATTGTTTGTACATAGTCACGTTGTCCGTTTCTAAGTCTTACTTGTTTAATACCTGCAGCGATCGATGCTGCTCTAGAGGTTCTTGCCATAGTTTGATTATTTTTAGTCTCCAGCCATTATGACTAGATCTCTTAACTTCATTAACTTATTACACTTCTCATATTCTTCTAATGATTCAAAATACTTAATCATTAAATCAACGAACTTTGAACGCTGCCCTATACCATGGGGAATTTCAATCAACTTATCTTCATCCTTAAATGCTACGAATCTATTCACTGTCTTAGTAAAATTCCTTGTGATTTGATAATAGCTAGCCCTCATTAGGCTATCTTTATCCGAACTTGAAATAAATCCGCTCATAGCTTTTTCATTATTCTTTTTATGATAACTTATATATTTGTGAAGACTTGCACACATTACAATATGTGATGTTAAAATTATTAGTATATTATGTCTTTTTGTATAGATAAAAAGATACTATATTAATCTTGGTTTTCAAAGTTAGACTTCTTTTGAAGATATACCGCTTTTTGCTTTTGAAGTCTCTTTTTTGCTGAAGGTTTAGTAAAGTGCTTGCCGTCTCTAAGTTTTTTAAGTTGCTTAGTTTTAATTACTTTAGTCTTTAATTTTCTTAAAGCTTTTTCTATATTGACTTTCTTTTCTAACTTTACTATTAGCATATATTACTTTTTTGGTTCAGAATCCATCAGATTGATATTCTTCTTCATTTTAATTAATTTAGCACATTTTTCGTAAGCTTCATGTTCTTCATAAAACTCTAACATCTCTTCTAAAATTTCGAATTTACGATCTTTAGGCATATCTGATAGTAACACGTATGCTGGGTGTTCCATCATTGCATTGTAAAGAACCGTGAAGAACATAGACTTATTGTTTACGAGCAAACCTTCTATTGCTGCGTAAAAATCTTTTTTGTTTCGCCTATTATGTCTAAATGTTTCCATTATGTATTTTATGTACTTTACTTATATATTCGAGTTGTTCCTCGTTTAAGTCAGGGTAGCTCGGATTTAATTTTAGCATTAAATTACCGCGCAATCCAGATTGATAATCTGGCCATCCTTTATTTTTAAGTCTTAGTACTTTTCCGGGTTGGCTATATTTAGGAATCATAACCGCAAGAGGACCATCTAAACTATTGATAGTTATCTTTGTACCTTTCATAATATCAAACCATGGCAGGCTATATTCTCGCCATATATTATTTTTGTCATCAATTATATTCTCATTATTTAATTCTACTGAAACTTCTACAATAACATTACCATTAGGCAACTGTGAATTAAATGGATGTGGACTACCTTTACCGTGTACAATTAATCTTTGTCCACTTCTAGCACCTGGTTTAAGGTGGATAGTTATAGATTCAGCACCTACCCTAAAGTTCTTTGTAATACCATAGAACGCTTCAGTAAAACTAATGTGTAATTGTACTCTTATATCGTTACCCTTTGTCTGCTGTTGCTGAAACGGCCCACGATTTTCACTAAAAAATTGATTGAATAGATCTGAAAAGTTTCCATCCATACCACCCATATTATTAAAGTTGGCAAATGGATTTTCTTGTACAGCATCATATTGCTGGCGTTTATTTTCATCACCAATTACAGTATAAGCATCTGCAATTTCTTTAAACTTATCTTCATTACCACCTTTATCAGGATGGTGTTTCATACTAAGTTTTCTATAAGCTTTCTTGATTTCTGCTTGAGTTGCCGATTTATCTACACCTAGGGTTTGATAGTGGTTCACTCTTTATCAGATTTAGGGCTACGTATTTCACGAACTTGTAATGACTCTAATTTAGCCTTACGTTTCTCAGCTACAGTCTCACGCTTGTTCGTTGCTTCCATTTGGTCAGCAATTCTTTTAAGTTGTTTTGCTATTTCTTTAGCTATCTTGTCGTCCATGTCTATTCTTAATTAAGTCTGACTTACCATTTTGGAAATCTTGATAAGGCATTGACTTATCCTTCTGTCCTTTATGCGGGCCATTTACCATTATAGTATCTTTGTATGGGTTTGTTTCACCTGAGTGGCCTGTCTCCTTTGCTTTACGGCTCATCCATGTGTGTAAATCTTCTACACTACCTTGGAATTGTCTTGACCTTTCTAGATCTGGATTATCACTAGCGAAGTCTTCAAATAGTTTAATATATCTCATTACTTTAAGTCGATTAATTTATTACCAGCCTTTTTAATAATTAGATCATCTGCTTTCATCATGACACCTAAAGCTCTACCAAAATCCTTTTTAGCCACTGGAGTTGAATGTAAATAACTCCATTCTTTTGCGTTCTTGTTTGCCCAGTCTTTCCAAATAGATTGTAATTCAATAAAGAACTTTGAACTATCATCAATATCATTTAACCTCTTCTTAATATCACCTCTTTTCTTATATGCCCATTTCTTAAAATCTAAGTATGCAAATTCATTAGGTGTATCTTGAAACATTGGTCTTGCTTCATTTAAAAATTGTTCAAATAGTTTTATATGCTTCATAGTCTTATAGGTATCTTTCAGCCATACGCTTCCAGTTAGGAAGGCCTGCCATTTTAAATCCTGCAGCTTTTACAAATGTTCTCATTGAGACATCTTTTGCCTGCTTCATAAATTCATATATTTCTTCTTTATCTTTTATCGCCATATCAGTAGGTTCTAAATGAGGTAACAACTTCTTCATTCTTTCCATAAGAGTTGAATCATCAGGATTAACATCAATTAGGATTGATCTAGATCTGATTGCTCCATCTGGATCTGCTTTATCTTTTTGTAGGTTAGAGATAAAAATAACTCTACCTGCAAATTCAAATGAGTTAGGTACAACACCTGCTTCTAATAAGTTAAACTCTTCTTCTGGAGTTACATCTTTAGGATCGTAAACTGCTTTAGTTTTCTTTAGGTATGAAATCTTTCTAACAGCTTTTGTATCTAACGCAGCCTTCATTAAGTTTCTACCATTCTCATCTCTAAATACTGCATCACAATCATCAAATACTAAAGTACCATTTCTATATTGATAAAACTTTTTGTACATCATAATTACAGATGCGGCACCAGATACTAAAACGTAATCTTCATCTTCTGTAAGACCTTCATCTTTAAGTGCTCTTTCTACATTGTAAGTTTTACCTGTACCTGCTCTACCAGATATGAATAAAGAATTGAAAGCTCCAGCACCAACTCTTCTAGAGATTTGGTAAATGTCTTCCATTGTTTCTTCTAAGTATTTTACTTTGTCATTAAGTGTTGCATCATTCTGTGCAACAGCAGGAGAATCCACTGTTTTTACACTAACACCTTTCTTAATTCTAGAGATTTGTCTATAAGGTACTTCTAATGCTAATGCAATAGATCTTACTGATTCACCAGTACCTAGTTTATCATTTACCTCTTTTAATTCTGCAGTTGATAGGGCTCTTGTTTTAGCCTCGTTAACTTCTAAAGACTCTGCAATAACTTCTGAATAATAATCTTTCTCTTTAACTAGTTTAACAAACTCATGTAGTAATTTAATTACTGGAATCTTGTGAGTACCTGCTTCTAAACTAAAATCAGCAACTGGATTTTCAGCATTAGAAAAATATTGTAACGAACCGATAATTCCAGCAGCACCAGATGTATTATCTGAAACTCTAAAAGCCTCTTTACCTTTAGCAGAGTAAAACATTACTCCAACATTTTCTTGTCCATCAATATTTGCTGTATGTGCAAATGGGAATTTTAAAAACTTTAAGCCAGTTTTTTTATTTACAAATTTAGCTACAATATCAGCAGCTCTTGATAATGCTGGTTTTACATATTCTACTTTAGCAGCGAAAGCATTAGCCTCATTAACAAATTCTGATAAATTAGGAATTCTATTCATGATCTTCTATTTTAATTTGGAAACACCTGATCTACTTGAGGCTTAAGCTCTTTAGATTTAAAGTGTTTTACTATTTCTTTTTTAGCCTGTTTCTTTTCATTGTTTGACAAGTTCTTATACATATCTACAATTACTTCATTATTTCTCTTTGCAGCTTTCCACTGTCTACCATCATCAATGTATTGGTAATAGAAATCATAAGATTTAAAGTACTTTAAGAACTGTTCTAGTTTTGACATAAAGTCATCTTCTAGTTTTTGCTTTAATTCTCTATAAGGCATTTTCTTTTTATTGAAGTAGTATTCCCATCCCTCTTCAGGCTGCATTCTATAACTAGATACTTTATACATGTGAATATTGTCGCGTGATTCTAATTCCACAAAAAACTTAATACCTTTATCTGCAGACTGATCGTCAATAGATTTTATCATATCTTTCTTAGGTAATAGTCTACCGAGACAGAACTCTGCGTCTTCTCTCATTTCTACTGGAGAACCCCAGTTTCTCTTGAAATCTGAGTATGCCTGATACTTTTCTAATGTTAAAATATACTTCATAGATTATATATCATCATAATATTTTCAATAAAAAAACCCGCGAAAACACTAGGTTTCCGACGGGTTCATTTCGGGGGCCCGCACTTCCGTTAAGTGGATGTGCGTCTATTATATATCTTTTTAAACGTGAACTATTATCTCTTCGATCTTTTCTAGCTCTTTTTGAAGCACTTGACACTTCTCATATTCCTCTAGGTCAATGAAGTGTTTTGTCATATAAATGAGTGTTTCTTTTAGCCCAGTTAGCTCTGTTTGAGTCATTTCTCGTAGATGCCAAGCACTTAATCCATTCTTTACAATGTTTTGATAATTGTGCTCGATAGCTTCGAGAATCATTTTTTCACGATAGTTTTCTAGTTTGCCTTCAAACTCTGGATCGTTTAAATAATCGTCTATATTAAATCCGTCTTTATTCATTATCCAAATATTTTTCTAAGTATTTTAGTAGCTTGAGTATCATTCTTTGCATTTTCATATACAAAGTCTACTACTCTTGATTGTGAATAGCCGGCGAAGTAGTGATATTTAGCTTCTTCTAATAGTGATTGCATTGTCATAGGTTATATGGTTTTAATTACAGTACTAATATACGAAAAATATCTGACATAAAAAAATATTTCGGCAACTATTTTGAATAAATCTCTATCTTATTTGATAGAGATTGTCTTCTTGTTATCTGAGCTTTTAAAGCTAAGTGTTAAGATACCATCTTTCATTGCAGCAGAAAGTGAATCCATATCAGTAGTATTTGGAAATCTAAATTGCTTAGTAAATGCTTTTGTAAAGCCATCTTCCTTTTCTTCTGCGCTAATCGTTAATATTGAACCTTCAACTTCTAAAGAAATATCTTTTTTGCTGAATCCTGGTAGACTAACCATTACAGAATCTTCAGCTACTTTATAGTCTGGTCCAGTAATTCCTAATGTATCCCAATCCTTTCTAGCTGTTGGGAAGTTAAAAAATGAATCGAATGCATCGTGAAACGATCCGTTGTTTAGTTTTGATAAATTTGTTAAATACATAATTTTAATGTTTTGTTTTAAATTATTTGTGCGTTTGTGCACAGTACTTATAGTGAAAGAACTATGCCAAAGCTATTTTTGTGACGATGTGTCACTGTTTTATTAAATTGAAGTAAATTTTAGTGACATATTGGCATACCCGACATTTTCAATATGACGTTTGCGGTAGCCTTAATATCTTTCTCACAATAAGTTTTTATCTCATCGTGCCTGTCATTCCAGTAATATTCAGAAACTTCTGAACCTGACATAGCATCTTTTGGAGAAGGGATGCCTAGAACTTCTGAGATAAGTCCTAGTTTTGCAGAGTCCCATCCTCCGAATTGCCATACATCTTTTGTATCAAGTAAACAGTTTTCCCAAGGCTTCATTTTATGTAAGTGAAAATGTCTTGGTACTTTTACATCGTTAATTAAAGATCTTTTAATAATATAAGGCATATCGAAACCTTTTATGAAGTGGCCAACCCATTTCATCCCTGGATACTTCTGCATGATCTTAGAGGACATATCGTGAAAGTCCTTTAGTATCTTACCTTCATCGGTGCCATTGAATGAGACAGCCTTAAAACCATTAGGAAAGCCTGTTTCATCAAATTGTAATTGACCAATAGAGATACAAACAATTCTACCCCATTCTGGATTTAGACCAGCCATTCTTGGAAACATCTTATGGGGATCTTCAAACTCGGCTAATTCCACCGGATTCTTTTGAACCAACTGCATAGTCTTTAGGTTCCAATATTGTTCTAATTCTGGGTTCTCATCGATAATCTCTTGAAACGTCTCTTTCTGAGTTGCGGTCTCAATGTCAATGAATATCATTTGTTTTAATTCGTCTACTGTGTACATTCTTTTAAATCTTTAATCCTTTAATACTAAAAAACTGCTTAGCGTTAACTAAACAGTTCTTTATACGTTCGAAGTCTTATTTGTTTCTTAAGAACTTCCAGATTAATCCTATTAAACTATCGGCTTTATATTTCTTGCCTTTGTGATTTAATAAGTAATCTTTTCTTTCATCTTTTTTCATAATTTGTTGTTTTAAGCCATCCAACCGTCTGAAGCTTCCCAATCTTTAATTGAGGTTAACAGAGAATATGCTTCAAAAGAAAGTGCTACTGAAACGTAGCCGCCAGTTATTGAGTTTGGCACTTTTTCTGAACTTAGATAATAGTCAGGGGCTTCCTTAATTCTATTATTAAGAAAATCAAACATTTGATCTACGTCCATGTGGTGGACCCAAATGTTTATGTGCATACATGCCATATTTGCTTTACCCATTACTCTTTACTAAATCTTTTTTTATCGAACCCAATAGTTGAGTCAATATCTTTCTTTTGATACATATCTATCTGCGCGTTGTCAGTAGAATGTAGTTTTTTATCATAATAATCTTGATAGACCTTTTTGTAGAGCAGTGCCATTACACCATAGAGAGGAGCAAACTCTGAAGACATTTCCACTACCCATGGTTTACCACTAGTGTCAACCATTAAGTCTATTGAGTATATGTCTAAACCTTCATGTGCCTTATTCATTTCCTGAAATACTTCATTCCACTCCTTTGGCATTTTAGATAAATCCTTTAGGACATATTTAAACAATAGTTTATCTTCTTTCTTTTTTGTCATCTCTTTAGTCTCCTTATTACCGTGTACTCTTTGTACCCACATAACAGGCTCACCTCTCCACATCATTATTCTGTGTTCTTCATCGATGTCTATCTTCTCGCTGAATACTTCAAAATCAGAAAGGTCCATATCTTTAGCTTTTCTAAGGGTATCTATTTTAATAATACCTTGGCCCGAATATCTGTTATCGGGTTTCGCAATGATAGGGAACTTTAACTGATTTAAATCTTTTGCATCAGATGTAGTCTTAGGCACATGTTTAGAATCTTTATGTGTTTCGTGCCATTTAACTTTTGATGCTATTTCCATCTTCTTCTCCTTAGGATTATAGATTAATTCTTTTGGAGTACCTGCATCTAATAGTCTTTGCGTGTGGATATTACAAAAATTAATTACTGGCATATCAGCCTTTATAGGCTCATCACCTTTAGTAAATAATTGTATATAATTTCTAGCAAAGCAAGACTTATCAGTTACATACTTAAAATCAGTCAACTCAGTAGATACACACATAATAACTTTGTGCAATCCTCCGTAGCCTTCATTAAGGAATGTATGGAAATCTTTAATAATCATAGATTATATATCTATGATTTTAGGATGGGAATACTTCTATAGTTCTTTCTTCTCTAACTAAATCTGCCCATTTACCTTCATATCTAGTTCCTTTTACTATATGGTTATCAACCCAGTGATAATTACCACCTCTAGGTTTTTCCATTAGTAGACCGTGATATTTGAAACCATGTTTATTTAGCCATGTTTCTGTAATCTCTCTAACTTCTTCTGTTCTTGAAGTAAAGAACGTAATTACATGCCCTTCTTCATACCATTTATTAAGTGTCTCTACAGACCCTTGGTATGGCATAACTACTGACATTCTTTCTGGTTCTTCGTTTGGTACATCGTCAGTAACTGTACCGTCAATATCAATTAAATAATTCTTACAACCGTTCTTTAATACTGGAGAGACTAAATGTCCATCATCTCCTACGATCTTATTAAATGTTATTTCCTTTTTCATGTATCTTTTGTTACTTAGTTTTCTTTTCTCATAAATGAAACGCAAATGTATCTCTTACCTGCGTAAATTGGTCTAGCACCATGTAAGTGTGTAACCATACCAGGATGAAGTGTCGCAACTCCTACTCTTTCTGGATTTGATAATAAATTATATTTTGGGAACCATGTTCCACCACCGTCAAATTCATCATTTAATTTAACTACCATAGTTACGTGGCTAAAGTCATGATGTAATGAAAGGTGTGATTGTCTATCTGTAGTATATCTTGCAAGGAAGTTTTCGCTAAACATATCCTTCCAACCTTTACCTTCTAATGTCCATAAGTGAATACAAAGAGGATAAACAACTTCTTTAAGTACTTGATGGTATGCATCTTGTAAATTTATATCTTGTAATAAAACATCATTTGTAGGATAAAATTCATGTCTATCAATTGTCCACTTATCTAGTGCTTCTGAAAGAGCTACTGCCTCTTTACAAAACTTCTCTGTAAATAGCGGGAATTCATATACGTTATGCCCAATGTCATCTACCATTAAGTCATACTCGCCTTTTAACATTGATTGATTTACATACTTTAATTTCCATGCATCCCAATCCGCTGTATCTAATATTTCAAAATATGGTTCTTTAGGTGTTTTTATTTCTGTTTGTTTTTTCATTAAATTAGGATTTAATTTTGGATCTAGTTCAATTGTTGAATCTTCCTGCGCCCTTTTCTGTTGAATAAACTTTTCAGACTTATGGGCTATCGCAGTTAATGTTGGTGGAAATAATGCTGCAACATCCGGTCTTCTATGTGTAGTATAAGTTGCTGCTAAGAATTCATCAGCTGGAATTAAGTTCTGCTTAATCTTATAGTTCTTTAATAATTTCTTTGCACCTTCTAAAGTAACTATATATGCATGTGTACAATAACTTGCAGTTGGTGTAACCCAGCTACCGCCTACAGACACTTCTTCTGCCTTCTTATTAATCTTCCATCTACCAAGGTATGCAATATCAAAATCTACAGTAGGCTCGTCTAAGTCAGCCATTTGGCCATTACCTTTAAAGTCATCTTCTAATATTAAAGTTCTTTCTAAACCTTCAGCTACAATTCTTTCCCATACTTTAATATGAGATACCATGCAACCTATTTCACCTGGAATAACTTCTCTCTTCCACCAGTCGTTCCATGTATCTTCTCCTAGGTTCCATTTACTATAAGCAGCATAACCTGCCGGAGTTCCTTTTTCAACACCATTCCACGCTGGATGTATTTCATACCCTGTTTGAGTTGAAAAGTTTAAATCCTGTAAACCCTTCAATGTCTTTTCCTGCATTTTAGGATCTTGACCATCTAAAGATATTACATAAATTTTATCTATATTCATAATTTGTTTGCTTTTTGTTGTTCTTCTCTAAGTCTATTATACGTATGTTTACCTGCTTCATCTATATCTAGTTCACCATCCATAAGTTTTCTAAATAACTCTTTCCAAACATAGGCTCTTTGATTCCATGTTTGTTTACTTGCCCATTGATGAGCTTTATTTTTTGCAAATATCTTAAGGGATGGAGATAACTGCTTCAATGTTTCTATTAATTTATCCCACTTTGTTTCATTATCATCTAGTATAATACCAGAGTGTACAGTTTCTTTTAAGCCTGCTACTTTAGTAACTATAGGCAACACTTTAGCGTATTGCATTTCTAAAGCTGTAATACAATAAGTCTCTTCATAAGATGTTAAGTAACACCAATAATCAGATTCTAACATTGCTCTATGTAAAACCACTTGATCTACAGGGCCGTGGAATGTAACCCCTATGTTTTCTAATATTTCTTTATGTTGATTAATCCACTCCATTTGTGAATATTCATTAGAATATGCTGGCCAATAAACATTTAATGTAGCATCATATAATAGGTCTTTTATTCTAGGCCAGTTTTTTAATAGGTCTATTAAATCTCTATCAATTGCGGATGACCATATAAATGAGTTAATCTTTTTCTTAGGATGTCCTACAAATGTAGACTTGTCAATACCATTACCAATCTTAGCCTGATTTTCTTTTAACCATCTATAATTATCTTGATGTTTCCAAGCATGCCAATGTGTTAAAGTAACGGTTGCATCTAGATAACCAGAATCATAATTCATGATTTCTTGTACTAGATCGTTTGCTATTTCTTTGCCATTCCACCAGTGATGTACTTCTGTATTATGTGCCCAAAATATCTTCTTAGCATTATACTCTTTAAATTCTAAAGCAAAGTGAGCGTAAGAAGTTCCTATAATAATATCGAAAGAATCCCAGTGTTTATCGTGTATATGTTTAAGATTACAATATTCAACACCTCTTATATTACCTGAATTTTTAACCATTCCAGATACTACAACTTCATAACCAAAAGTAACTAGTTCTTCTGCTATTTTAATTACTGCTATTTCTGAACCTGCAATTCCTGAAGTTGTGTTACCATCCCATTCGTTCTTTTGGTAACCTGTATAAATAAGTATTTTCATATATTACCTATAATGTTCTCCACCAACCCAAAGTACTAAAGATTTTCTAGTACCATTTGTAACTGGACTTACCCTATGCATCATATAACTTGGAAATAAAACTCCTACACCAGCTCCTCTTTCACAAGTTCTAGTGTGACTAAACAAACCATCACCACTACTTCCAGTACAGAGTTGTAGTTCACCGCCTTCATATTCATTACTATCAGATAATTGAATAGTAATAGATACTTTTCTTTTAGATGGTAATTCACCTGGACCAATATCTTGATGCCAGTCATAATGTCCGTGTTCGGAAGCGTAGTATTCTGTATATTGAATACATTCTAATGCTGTCTTTAAATCAAAATGCCATAAAGCATTATTTGCTTCTACAGACAAATTCATCATTCTTTCATATAACCAATCCCAGTCAACATTTTCTCTTGGAATCCATTTAATCATTGAAGATCTGGTATTACCACCATCTTCATCTCCTATTACAGACGCTCTTTCTGCTTCTGGTAGTTCACTCGCAAGAGCTATAACTTTACCAACTTCTTGTCTGCTTAGTCCTTCCTTAAACCAATAATATTGTTGAGGGTTGTTTTCTTTTGTATCGTAAAGATATTTTGTCATGGAAAATAATGTTTAACAGTTATACAACTAATGTTCTGTTTGTTTATTTATCCACCTTAATTTTATACGTCTAATATCATTGGATATTAACTCACCTTTGATATTCCATTCAGATAGCCTAAAAGAACATTCCTCAGCAGCTCCAAATAATCCCCACCATGCTTTCTCGCTTATGGTATTAGATATTACATCTTTAGTGACCATATCCTTAGAAGCCACTGAAATGGCTATATCCCTTGCCATCTCAGGATTACATTCATTGCCTATTGCTATTAGATTATCTAGTTTAAATTCATAAGTACCATATAAAGCATCACCTGTATAGATTTGTGCATAGTGGTCTTCATAAATTAAGAATTGTCTAAACTCATATTCTGGAATAGAATTGAAATCACCAGACTTAACTCCAGCGATATATTTACTTTGATTAGATACTAGTCCCTGTAAATGGAAAAACTTACCCTCATCAAAGAAAGTAAGTGAATCCATTGGGTTTAATTCAACTTCAGTTAAGAAAGCTGAAATTATTTTATCTTCTCTTTTAGAAAGTATAAGTAATGACATTAAAGTCCTGCTTGAGTCTCAGCGATTGCAGCTCTTACTTCAAGTTCTTTCATCGCTTCAATTAATAATGCATTCAAATGGTCATAATTAATTGTATAATAACCATCCTGTCCTTCATCTGTTGGAAGATGGTCAAGCAATTCTACTAGGTTAGGTTCAATAGCCGCTAACTCTTGTGCAATTAAACCAATTCTTCTAGGTTTTTGTTCACCTTCTGCAACTCTATCATAACCAAATCTATCAGCAGTTTCATTTGAATAGAAGTAATAAGCCTCCATTTGTTTTACTTTTGCTACAGCGTTTGCAATATTACCTTGTACTGTTTTAAGTCTTTCATCAGATCTCTTTTTTAAATCTTCATCTTTACCAGAACCCGAACTACCGCCTGGAGGTCCTGTTGGACCATAATTACCTGTTTGACCTTTTTGACCTTTTGAACCGAAAGAACCACTACCACCTGGCGAACCTTGAGCACCAATATCTCCTTGAGCGACTCTCTCCGCTGGGACACCTTTTGGACCTGATGTGCCTTGTTCTCCTCCATACCCTGTAGGGCCTCGAGCACCCGTAGGACCTTGATTACCTGCATCACCTTTAGCACCTTTAGCACCTGTTGGACCCGGATCCGGTTGAGCACCTGTTGGACCTGTTGCACCAATTGGACCTTTTGGACCTTGACCACCTGTTGGACCAGTACCTCCGCCAGAACCTGAACCTCCGATTGGGCCTTGACCACCTGTATTACCTTTTGCACCATCTTCTCCTCGAGGGCCTTGACCACCAGCTAGACCTCTATCACCTAAACCTCCACCTGGACCTGTTGCACCAATTGGACCCTTTGGACCACCTGGACCTGTTGCTCCAGTATCACCTTTAGCACCTTGGCTACCAGTACCTCCTTGAGGGCCTGTTGCTCCTTTAGGACCTTGGCGTCCAAGATCGCCTTGAGCACCAGTTGCACCTTTTGCACCCTGAGCACCTGGACCTCCTTGACCACCTGTTGCTCCTACAGGACCTCCGTCGCCGGTTGGACCTTTAGGACCACCTGGACCTGTTGCACCAACCGGACCTTTTGGACCGTCTGGGCCTTGAGGACCTTGAGCACCGCCGCCACCTTGAGAACCTACAGCTCCTCGTGGACCAGTATTACCTTTTGCGCCAGTTCCACCTTGTGGACCTGTTGCACCTTTTGCACCTAATGCTCCTTTTGAGCCGGTTGCACCTTTTGCACCTAATGCTCCTTTTGCACCTTGTACACCTGTTGCACCAGGAAAACCTTTTGGACCTGTTGCTCCACCACCGCCTTGTGGACCTTGTGGACCCTGTGGACCTTGTGCACCTTGAATACCTTGAGCTCCTCCAGGACCTTGGTCACCTTGAATACCCGCTATACCTTGAGAGCCAGTTGCACCGCCATCTCCTAAACTTCCTTTTGTACCTTTTGCACCTGTGTTAGAAAATGCGCCACTTAAATAACCATTAACTATATCTGGAGTATCAGAAGTAACCTCTTCCATTCTAGGATGTGCGAATACTAATTCTGTACCAGAACTATTAGCATAGTAATGATATGTTCTATGTCTAAGTGATGTAGTTGTAGATTGCATTACAGCATCACCACCTAAGTTACATCCATTAGTACCAAATACTTTACCGCCAGACGTTGTATATACACCAGTCTGTCCGTCTCGACCAACCTGCGTACTTCCAGAAGGAAATACGTGGCCTACATGTAAATACCATACATCTTTTGTAAAACCACTAACACCACGACATTCAAAATAAGGATTACTCTCATTTGTTACACCATCTTGATCTCTAACAACAGCACCACCTCCATTTGTTCCAAAATAGAATGTTCCGTTAGCTTGGGTTGAAATTCTTTTCATCCATACACTAAATCTGTACTTTTTAGTATGATCTACGTCATAGAATGAACTATTCCATCCACCATCACCATTATTACCAGTACCATCTGGTTGAGTTCTCCATATTACAGTATTCTCACCATAAGGTCCTTCACCAACTTCTAAGAAGTTTTCATTTGAACCACCATTACGCGAAAATCCACTAGCTGAACTATTACCTGCGTACCATGTTGAATAATCTAACATATTCATATCACCGTTCGCATCAGTATTATTAACACCTAAGAATCCCCTTTTTCCTTCTGCTCCGGCCGGTCCTTGAAGACCAGTTCCACCTGTAGAACCTGTAGCACCCTGTGGACCGGTTGGACCTTGTGGACCTTGATTTCCAAGTCTACCCTTTGGACCTCTATCTCCAGTTACACCTTTAGGACCTTGTGCTCCTACGTCGGCAGTACCTCTAGTACTTCCGTTATCACCTACACCACCTTGCGGTCCAGTTGAACCTTTTGGACCTTGACCACCTTGAGCACCTAGTTTACCTTTTATACCTTGACCACCTTGAGTACCTAAATCACCTTTTTGACCTTTTTGACCTTGAGTACCGGTTACACCTTTTGAACCAACTGGACCTTGACCACCTCGTAGGCCTTGATCTCCTCTAACACCACCTCCACCTGTAGAACCTCTATCTCCAGTTACACCTTGAGGTCCTTGTGGACCTTGTGCACCAGTTCCACCTTTTGGACCGGTATTACCTTGATCACCTTGAGCACCTTGAGCACCTTGTATTCCGACATCACCTGCACCCTTAGCTCCCGTTGCACCTTTATTACCTACAGGACCCTGTGGACCTGTAACAGCAGCACCTTGAGCACCTCCGGCGCCTTGAGCACCTGTTGCTCCTTTAGAACCTTGCGCTCCCATACTTCCACCGGGACCAGTATTACCTTTTGAGCCTTGAGCACCTTGACCGCCTTGTGCACCTTGTTCACCAGAGCGACCATCAGTTCCATCGTTACCTGTTATACCTATAAAACCTTCAGCGCCCTGAGCACCTTGACTCCCTAGAACACCTTTATTACCTGTGATACCTGTTTCACCATTACCACCTTGAGCACCTTTTGGACCTTGTGGACCTTGAGCACCTATTGCACCTTGCTCCCCTTGAGCACCTTTTCTACCATTAGTAGCAGTTGCTCCTCGTTCTCCTTTTTGACCAGCAGCACCAATTATTCCATTTGAACCTGGCTCTCCCTTTTGTCCTACTCCACCTTGAAGACCAGTTCCACCTGTAGAACCTGTAACACCTTTTTCACCAGTACCACCTTGAGGTCCTTGTAAACCATCTGCTCCAATTATACCTTTTTGTCCTTGTGAACCTAGTATACCTTTTTCACCTGTATCACCTTTTGGACCTTGACCTCCTTGTACACCTTTTGCGCCAGTTACACCTTTTGTACCTTGGTCACCTTGAATACCTTGAGCTCCTCCAAGACCAGTTGCACCAGTAGCTCCTTGAAAACCAATAGCACCTTGCTCTCCCTGAGCACCAGTATCTCCTTTACTTCCAGTATCTCCTTGTGGACCTTGTAGACCTTGAAAACCAGTACCACCTTGTGTACCTTTTAAACCTTGCTCTCCCTGAACACCTTTTGTACCTAATGCTCCTTTTGGTCCCTTATCACCACCACCACCTTTAGTCCCCTTTGCACCTGTAATACCTTTAGCTCCAGTTGCACCATCCTCACCAGGAAGACCTACATCGCCACCGGTACCTTGTGCTCCATCATCGCCTATTTCACCAGTTGAACCTCGATCACCTTTTGTACCAGCAGTACCAGTTGCACCTTTAGGACCCTGTCCACCACCAGAACCAGAACCTCCTCGAGGACCTTGTATTCCTTGTGTACCAATTGCACCTTTTTCACCTTTAGGGCCTTGTAAACCTTCTGGGCCATTAACTCCCTTTGGACCTGTATTACCTTTTAAACCTTGACCACCTTTAGTACCTTTTGCACCTTGAGCTCCTTTTGCACCACCAAGACCATTACTACCTGGAGTACCATTATTACCAGAAAGACCGATAATACCTTTTGCTCCTCCATCACCTTTAGGACCTGTTTCTCCGCCGTCGCCGGCGTCACCTTTAATACCACCTCCACCTTGAGAACCTTGAGCTCCTTTTGTACCAGGCAAACCTTTAATACCACTATCACCTAGGGTACCTTTTGCACCTTTAGAACCTTTAGGACCAGGATCTCCATAAGAACCTGGTATACCCTTTTGTCCTTTTGCACCATCAGAAGGCTCATTAACATTTATCCAAGATTTAGAGCTATCGTCCCACGCTAAATATTGACCGTTTTGAGGGTTCGATATTGTGAATTTTTCAAACTGTTTAAGTTTTAATTTCGACATGTTATTCTCCGCTGTTTAATTGAGTTTCAATATTAGTTAACTTAGTATCTAATTCTTTAATTGCTTCAATAAGCACTGCAGGTAATTTAGAATAGTCAACTCCATAATAACCAGGTTGGTAATATAATTCATGAACTATTTCCGGGAATACTGCTTGTACTTCCTGTGCAATAACACCAATTTGTGGAGCTGTACTATCAAAACCTAATGAATTAGCTAACTCATTATTGTTCCAGACAACACCTCTTAATGTTTTAATCTTTTCTAGTGTATTTCCTACCGGACCATCAATAGTCTTTAATCTACTATCTGAGAAGCCAGAAGGACCTTGTGGACCTGTTGGTCCAGTTGCACCTTTTTGACCTTTACTACCCTGTGGACCGGTTGAACCTTGTGCGCCTGTTGGACCTGTATTACCTTTAGCACCAGCAATACTAGTACCTTGAGCACCTTGTGGACCCGGTTCACCTTGAGCACCTTGATAACCTCTAGGACCTTGGCCACCTGTTCCACCAACTTCACCTTTTTGACCTTTAGCACCTGCTGGGCCTTGAGCTCCTTGTGATCCAGCTGCTCCGCCTGGACCTGTATTACCTTTTGCACCTGTTGGGCCGGTTGGACCTCCAGGTCCAGTTGAACCTTTTGGGCCGGTTGGACCTCCAGGTCCAGTTGCTCCACCGCCACCTTGTGCACCTTGTCCACCTTGAGGACCGGTAAGACCTTGAGGGCCTTGACCACCTTGAGCACCTTGTGGACCTGTATTACCTTTAGCACCAGTACCACCTTGGCCTCCTGTTGCACCTTTTTGACCTTTTGCACCAGTTCCACCGCCTGGACCTTGAGCACCTTGATCTCCTTGTGGACCTGTTGCTCCACCCGGACCTTGAGCACCTTTTGCACCTGCTGGACCGGTTGGACCTTGAGCACCGCCACCACCTTGTTTACCCTGTGGACCTGTATTACCTTTTGCGCCAGTTCCACCTTGTGGACCTGTATTACCTTTTGCACCAGTAGCTCCTTGAGCACCAGTACCTCCTTGAGGACCGGTTGAACCAGTACTACCTTTAGCACCCTGAGCACCGCCACCACCTTGAGCACCTTTTGCACCAGTTGCACCGCCTGGACCCTGAGAACCGCCACCACCTTGAGCACCACCGGCTCCTTGAGCACCAGTACCTCCTTGGGGACCGATTGGACCCTGTGCACCGCCACTACCTTGTGGACCTGTATTACCTTTAGCACCAGTACCACCTTGGCCTCCTTGAGGACCAGTTGCACCTTTAGCGCCTTGGCCTCCTTGAGGACCAGTTGCACCTTTTAAACCTTGGCTACCTGTACTACCAGTTGCACCTTTTTGACCTTTCTCACCTTGAGCACCTGTTGGTCCAGTTGCTCCTTGAGCACCTTGAGCTCCTTTAACACCTTGTGGACCAGTACTACCTTGTGGACCTGTTGCACCTTTAGGGCCAGTAGCTCCAGTTGCACCTTTAGCTCCAGTAGAACCAGTATCACCTTGTGGACCTGTTGCACCGCCACTACCTTGTGGACCTGTTAAACCTCTTGGACCAATTGGTCCAGCAACACCTTGTGGACCTTGTGCACCTTGAATACCTTGTGGTCCTCCAGGACCTTGTGCACCTTGAATACCTTGATCTCCTTGACCACCAGTTCCACCTTTTTGACCTTTTTCACCTTGTGGACCTGTATTACCACCATTACCTTGGTCACCTTGTGGTCCAGTTGGACCTTGTGGACCTAAAGCACCTTTACTACCTTGTGGTCCAGTTGGACCCATTGCACCTTTAACACCTTGTGGTCCAGTTGGACCCATTGCACCTTTTGCACCTTGAGCACCAGTACCACCTTGTGGACCAGTTGCACCTTTTGCACCATCTACTGCTACTCCATTTGGACCAGTTGCACCTTTTGCACCTTGATTACCTTGTGGACCTGTGATTGAATCACCTTGAGGACCAGTTGAACCTTTTGCACCTTGAGCACCAGTACCACCTTGTGGGCCTGTTGCACCTGTATTACCTTTAGCACCAGTACCACCTTGTGGGCCTGTTGCACCTTTTGGACCTTGTGCACCGGTTGCACCTTTTGCACCATCATTACCATCTATACCATTAGGTCCTTGATTACCTTGAGCACCAGTTGCACCTTTTTGACCTTGTATACCCTGACCACCTTGAGAGCCAATAACACCTTTTGCACCCTGTCCACCTTGAGGACCGGTAAGACCCTGATCTCCTTGTGGGCCTTGAGCACCTTGAGCTCCATCGGAACCATTTATACCACTTTCACCAACTCCACCTTTTTGACCTTTAGCTCCATTGCTACCGTCTACTCCATCTTCACCTTGATTACCTTTTGCACCTTGTGGGCCTGTTGCACCTTTTTGGCCATCTCCACCTTGAGCACCTTTTGTACCTTGGCTACCTTGTGGACCCTGAACACCTACATTACCTTTTAAACCAGTATCTCCTTGACCACCTTGAGCACCTTGAGCTCCTTGTGGACCTGTTGCTCCTTCAGCTCCTTGTGCGCCTGTACCTCCTTGAGGACCAGTTGCACCTTTTGTACCTTGGCTACCTTGTGGACCAGTTATACCTTTTTGACCGGTTATACCTTGTGGGCCTAATTCACCTTTTTGACCTTTACCACCTTGGGCACCTTGATCTCCTTGTGGTCCTTGATCTCCTTGTAGACCTTGTGCGCCAGCTGCACCTTGTGGACCAGTACCTCCAGCAGAACCTTGGCTACCTTGTGGACCAATTGCACCTTTTACACCAGTATCTCCTTGACCACCTTGAGCACCTACATCTCCTTGAGGGCCTGTACTACCTTTTTCACCTTGAATACCTCGAGAACCTCCGCCACCAGTTGCACCTCGATCACCTTTTAAACCATCAGCTCCAGTTGCACCTTTAGCTCCAGTAGAACCAGTTCCACCCTGTGGACCTAGATTACCTTTTACACCTTGTATGCCTTGAATACCCTGTGGACCTTGAATACCTTGATCTCCTCCAGTACCCTGTGGACCTTGAATACCTTGATCTCCTCCAGTACCCTGAGCACCTTGAATACCTTGTGGTCCTGTTGAGCCGGGAGTACCTTGATCTCCTTTAGAACCATCAGCACCATCGTTACCATCTGTTCCGTCAGTACCGTCTAATCCCTGTCCACCTTGTGAACCAGTTGTACCTTTTTGACCCTGTGGGCCAATTGCACCTTTTTGGCCATCTCCACCTTGAAAACCCTGGATACCTTGATCTCCTTGAGCACCTTTGGCACCTCCTGGACCCTGGTCTCCTTGAAGACCTTGATCTCCTTGAGTACCACCGCCACCTTGTGAACCAGTTGTTCCTTTTTCACCTTTTTGTCCTTTTGCACCATCAGCCCCATCAAGCGGTGCTGCGGTATTTTTCCATAACCCGGAAGATGAGTCATAGTATAAATAGTCACCATTTTGTTCACTGGTGATTAAAATTTCTTGGATCTGTTTTAATTTTAGTCTAGACATTAAATACAGTTGTATTTTTATTATATGTTACGCGTTAATGTATATATCAGTTTTATATTCAACTTGGGTACGTTATTTAGAAAAATTTAAAAGTTAATAATCCCAAATTCCATGATAATGACACCTAAGATAGAAACCATCATTTATTAACATGCCATCACCTTCTTTTCTAATACCTCTTGCAAAAATAGTATCTTCAGATATACCTCCTGCTTTAGGATCAGATTGATGATCTTTCCAAACAGTTTTACAATCCCATCTATGAACAGTAGCCCATGTTGTAGATTGTACGTGTTTATTAGGTTCATTCATAGAGTATTTTTGCCATTTACTCTTAAGACCTTCAACTTTAAATGATTCTCCTATAGGGCCAAATGTTTGTTGACCTTCTTTATTCTCTAACCACTTATTCATAGCTATATTTTCAATCCAATTGGTCATTGCGCCCCATTTAAAATCTTTATCTGGATTTTGCTTTGATGTAGCATTCCAATTAGCTTTAATTATTTTAGAAGCATTAGGCATTAAGAAATCATCTGAATCTAAATATGCATGTAGGAAACCTTCTGCTATAGTTCTGGCAACCTGTCTAGGTAAACCTCTATAATATTGCATGGTTGAACCTTCTACATTCTCATACATTTTAGGAGTATCTTTATCAACAAAACAATATTTTACTGAAGGTTCCTTTTTAAAATGTTTGTAATAAAGCTTATGTGTTATTTCACAACCATCTGAAGCTATCACCAATTGTGTTCTAGGATCTATTTTATTTATGGCTAAAAAAGATTTTACAGCTCTAATAAATTTCTTATCTGCGTTTGCTCTACTACCTTCGTATTCACCAAGGTAAGATTGCATAATCCAGGTTATATCATATTTAAACATAATTATAGATTTTTTGTTGCTTCAGTAGTTCCAAAGACTCTATTATCCCATCCGATATGTCTTACATATCCATCTTCATCATTCTTTGATAAAGACACTACCATGAAGCCCAGTTTAGCATATACCATATCTATTAGATGTTCATGCACGAATCTATTGTAATTTCCATTTATAGGTTCTAATAGCCAGTCTGATTTTCTTTTTAGACCTGGATTAGATGAAAACCCTTGATAATCTATTACTCTAAGGGGTTCAGCATCTTTTCTATTAACTTGATATGATTTAGGTATTACTCTTCTAACACTAACTCCACCGGGTAAAGTAAAGATTCTCTTTTCAATATCATTAAGTATTTTATCAGACTTTGGTCTTATCCAAGCTTGTATAACTTTAGGTTGAGTTTCTAGTATCTTTATTGAATCTTCAATAAAACCACCTCTATAGAATTCCCAATCATCTTCGCTATGGAAAATATATTCTGTATTAATGTTCTGGTATAATTTATCTATAGAACCAAACATTCCTAGATTTTTTTCATTAAGTATTAACTTAAATCTAGAATCCCACTTAGTTTCATTTATGCTTTTTAACTCTTCCCATATTTTAGGGTCACATGAGTCTTCTATAATTAACCACTCTTTTATTGGATATTCATTAAATTTAATAAAGCTATCAATTGTTTGCTGCAGAAGATCCATTCTTCCACAACTTGTTAAAGCAAATGTTACTTCATGTGTTTTGTTTTCTTCCATTTTATTTGTATAAATTTGTTTTCCAATCATATTCGTAACTTAAATCTTTATTTTCTCTATTATGTTTTAAGTCATCTATAAGTGTGGTGTATAAATCAATAAGCCCTTTATTATAGGTTGTATATCTTTCTAAAACTCTTTCGCTATTTTCATTATACTTTTCTAGGTTAGCATCATGATTTTCAATAGCGTAGCTTAATTCGTCTGCTCCAGCATGTATATCAAAACCTGGATAATAATATCCTGCATCAGCTAACATTTCAGCATTATGTATAAGAGGGTATTGTAAATATAACGCGTCTAGGTATGCGTAATTTAAAGGATTATGCCATTGGTGTGAAACTACAACGTCAGCATATTTGGCTAACGTAGGTATTACTGGTGCGCGACCATGGCATCTTAATTGTGTACTTCCTGGTTTTGCAATATCCAGATTTACAATTATACTTTTCCAGTAGCTATTTTTAATCAAGTGAGTAGAACTCATAACATTAAGTTGACCAATACCCCTACCTGCTCTTTTAACTAAGTCTACAATCATTATAGGTATTGTTGCATATTTTACAACATTATGATTTGGCTCCATTATACAATATCTTAAGTTGTCTTTATTCTCTCTAGGAGTATAAACAGGAAATCCATGTTGTTCAAGTGTATATTTTCCAGACTTTAATCTAGTTTGAAATATTTCACAATCTCTATCTAAAAAATAAGGGTCCCATACAAATGGAACTGGAATTACTTTTTCTATAGGTAAATCATAAAGAACAGCATAATAACTTTTATTTTGAATCCCTTGTTGAGGAACATACCATACCTCATCAATACAACCTCTTTGATAAGCACTCTCTCCTGTTTTAGCTAAGTTTCCTTTTGGAAATATAGATCTTTCCATATCTATAACATAGTTATTGCCACAGTGGTATTTTACAACTCTCCTTCTAGGATCTAATTGTTTCCATTTTTTTACATAATCAGTTTCAAATGAAGTACCTAACATTATCATTAAGTCTATATTATGATGGACATCTTCATACTTCTTAGTTGGAAATTCTTTTATATCAAAATCAACATTGTCCTGAGTAATTTTAGACAGAGCCTTACCCGTATCTAATATAGTTACAGTATGTCCTGTTTCTCTTAAAGCTTTTGATAAAAAGATAGCATTAAGTTTAATGCCGTTAGTCCAGATGGACTCATTTTCTTTGGTAATACCTATTGTAATCCCTATGCGCATAATTCAATGTTTTAATTATATTCTATATATCATGTAAATAAAAAAGGGTCCCCGAAGGGACCCTTAAATTTTCTAAGTGAACTTAGACTTTTACATAAACTCAGCTATTAACCGTGAGCAAGTACATAGACAGTATCACTGCTTTCTAAATTGAAACCAATGTTAGTGAATGTGAAATCTTGACCATTAGAAGATGACCAGCCATAAGCTAAATCTCCCTCTAATCCGTTATGTCTACCGATAGCTTGTCCGTTAACGTAAACTGAACAATCATCATCAGAAGCAACTTCAATAACAGAAGCTACAGAAAATGATGTTGCACTACCAAACGTACCATACTGGTGTCTGTAAGTTGAATCACCCTCTAATTGAGTGGCTCTTACTTGTAATGCAGCAATTGCAGCATCAGCGTCAGATTCGTTAGTATTAACGTCAGACTGAATAGCAGCAGCTAAAGTCTCTAAAGAGTCAATAGATGCATCAGCGTCAGCTTCATTAGCGTCAACGTCAGATTGAACTGCAGCGATTGCTGAATCAGCATCACTTTCGTTACCATCAACGTCAGACTGAATAGCACCAGCTAAAGTTTCTAAAGAATCAACAGAAGCTTGTAAAGAACTAGTGTCACCACCAGTTACAGTTTCTAAAGAGTCAATAGATGCATTTGCATTAGTTACAATTGAAGTTAAAGCAGTTGCGCTTACTTCAATAGAGTCGATTGAATCGTTAATGTTCCCTAAAGTACCATTAGCGTTACTTTCAAATGTCTCTAAATCAGAAATAGCACTTGCGTTAGTAGCAATGTTAGTTGCGTTGTTAGAAGCTAAAGTCTCTAAAGAGTCAATAGATGCATCAGCGTCAGCTTCATTAGCGTCAACGTCAGCTTGAACAGCAGCAATAGCAGAATCAGCGTCAGCTTCATTCTGATCTACGTCAGACTGAATACCAGCAGCTAAAACTTCTAATGAATCAATAGATCCATTTGCAACTCCTACGAAGTCAGAAACTACGTTATCGTTTACTGTGTCAACAGACTGTACGAAAGATACGATGTCAGCGAATGAATCTCTGTCAATTGAACCAGCATCAACAATGTTACTAATGTCAGTTGCGTTGTTAGCAGCTAAAGTCTCTAAAGAGTCAATAGATGCATCAGCGTCAGCTTCGTTAGTATCAACATCAGCTTGAATAGTACCAGCTAAAGCTTCTAATGAATCAACAGATGCTAAAAGAGCAGTAGTGTCTCCACCAGTAGCTACTTCTAAACTATCAATAGATGCATTTGCATTTGTAATTAACGTTGTGTTAACTCCTCCAGCAACTTCAATAGAGTCGATTGAATCGTTAATGTTCCCTAAAGAAGCATTAGCGTTACTTTCAAATGTCTCTAAATCAGAAATAGCACTTGCGTTAGTAGAAACTCCAGTTGCGTTAGCAGCAGCTAAAGTCTCTAAAGAGTCAATAGATGCATCAGCGTCAGCTTCATTAGCGTCTACGTCAGCTTGAACTGCAGCAATAGCAGAATCAGCGTCAGCTTCATTTTGATCTACGTCAGCTTGAACTGCAGCAATAGCAGAATCAGCGTCAGCTTCATTTTGATCAACGTCAGACTGGATAGCAGCAGCTAAAGTCTCTAAAGAGTCAATAGAGTTGTCATGCTCACCGTCAACATTTTGTAACAAGGTCTGTAACTGACCAGAAGCTACTTCGATAGAATCGATAGATGCATTAAGTGCACTAGTGTCTCCACCAGATGCTACCTCTAAAGAGTCAACAGATGCTTCTAAAGCGTCGATTAATGCTGCGCTCTGATCGACATCGTTATCGATTAACGTCTGAACAGCAGTACTAAAGTCACTTATTTGTTTTACTTTTAATAATCCCATATTTATATTTGTTATATTTAGGCCTAAAGAGACGTTAGTGTCTCCTCATTATTATTTATCTAATAGTTTATTTGAATTTACCGGATCTGTAATGAAAAACATAATATCTTTTAAAATAAAAAAGAGAAGCTATTTAAGCCTCTCTTTTAGTAAAATTAATATGTAAATTTATGTTATACGTCGTTAGAGGATGCATCATAAACAAAATCTAGATCATCATCTGTTTCTAATTCATAGGTAGCAATAGATCCCATCCAATATAAAGTGTCTCCTGCTGCAATATCAGCAACTGACTTTGCGGTCGTTCCTCCATCTGCGGAGAAATAAGCCGCTTGATCTTTAGCACCATTACCTATATTGATTTGTAGGCCATTTACTTTTACTATAACTGCACCATCACCAAATGGAGTATAGGTTATTGTAAGTCCTGTAGTATCACCATCACTTGAAGTGGCACTTGGATTTTGATTGTAATCTGCTCTAGTGTTTACACCTGTTTCAGCAACACCGCCGCCACCTTCAGCTTCAATCATTAATAAGAATGGTATTCTTCCACCATAAGAAGATACTACACCTGATTGATTTAGATAACCACCATCTAGTGGAGAACCTGTTAATTCAATCGGTCCACCTGAAGTTCTTGTTAATGTTAATGTAGAAGCTCCTAAAGATGCAGAAAGAGTTAAACCTGTAATACTTGAGTTACCTACTATATTTGAACCAAATTCATCAGCATGTACATTCGCTAAAGTAATTCCAGTTGCAGCTCCAGTTGTTGAAATTGTAATCATACCTGCACCATGTGTTTGTGAAGTATAACTTGTAGCTACTAACTCTAAATTACTATTGGTAATAACTGTTTGAATTTCTTGTAATACAATATCCCATGTTACAGCATCATATCCGAATTGAGCAAAATTTGGGTTATTAAAAGTTACAGTACCTGTATTGTTACCATCGCTTATTGTAATCTCTGGAAAGTTTCCACTTGCAGGACCTGCGCCTGTTGCGTTAGTATAAATTAAAATATCACCATAACCAGCACCACCGTCTGCACCACCGCCACCGTATGCAATAGTATTACCTTCTGCATTTACTTCTCCTGGTGCTTGTGTAATAGAAGCACTAACATTAGTATTAGCAGTCTGTCCGTTAAATAAAGCTGCTGTAGCTGCTGCATCTGCAGGAACATTATCACCATTAGGTCCATTGAAAATAGTTATACCATTAAGTATAACTGTATCAGTTGCGTCCGGTTGGCTTGTTGATGTTATATTAGCAGTATTTGCAATTGCACTATTTAAGTGCATGAATACTTGTTTACCGCCGGATGTTGTAGTAATATCACCACTACCATCTTGTTTAGTATAATATGTACCACCTGGAGTACCTGTTAATTCTTCCGGTTGTGCATACTTTCTAAGTATATCATTAAATGGTTTAATAAAAATATCTTTACCGCCTCTATACGTATCTACAACAACTCCAAGTTTTGTATTTGAAGATCCTGCAGTACCATACTTTACTAAATTACCAGAAGCATCTATAGCTACAATTTCACCTTTAGCTAAATTAGTATTACTTGCATGTTGAAATCTTACCCTATCATCTTTTTCATTTAAGCTAAATCTAGAGGCAATTTTTTGAAGAGCTTCTACTTGAAATGGAGATCCAGCAAATACAGGCTCTCCTTCAGGATTAAGACCAAATATCTTAATCTGTTGCTCATTTGACATTGAGTTTTGAGATTGCAATCTATATGACATCATGTCAACATCTTCACATACACAAGTAATGCTACTTGATGATTTAGCAGATATTGAATTAATTCTTAAAATAGAGCTACCGGCAGTATCTGAAATAAACATGCCAGCTGAAAGATCTAGACCGTTATATTTAAAAGCATTTCTAGTACTAGCGTCTGCGTGTGTTTGCTCTTGAATATCTTTAATGATAACATCATAAGTTAAATATTGTGATGCTAATCCTAAGCCATCAGATTCTCCATATAAGGTTTCCCCATTGAAAGATTGAATTGCTCCACTTAGAGTTAATGGTGTTAATGACATATTATATCTTCTTTTATTTTATATTAATATTAGGGGAGGCCGAAACCTCCCCTGAGTTTTATTGTTTATTAGAATTGGAATACGATATAAACGTGAGCTTCCTTAAACTGTGGTGGAATATTATCTCTCACGTAATCCAAATTATTAATAGAACAGTCAATCTTAAATGTTGACGAACTGAAACTAGAGAATAAGTCGGACTGATAATCGTTACCGGAAATGTTAGCCATTGTTGGACCAGTAATTTCATGAGCTAAATTATCACCTGCTGTATTTAAAGCAGTAATTTTGTATTTGTCATTCTTCATATCTGCTGCGTAAACAACTACGCTAGAAGGAGCATATCCTTCATTTGTGAATTGGAATTCAGCAAATTTTTCACCATTAGAACCAGTTGACGTTGTGGTTGTTACACCAGAAGTCGTATATGTTCCGTTAGAAGCAGGGTCTACCATAGTAATACCTGTAATAGCTTCAGCTGAATTAAACTGTAGAAGTGCTAAGTACTTAGTACCTCCGCCTGCTCCAGTATCACCTTTAGGACCAGCTACTGTTGAAGCATCACCTTGATCTCCTTTATCACCAGCATTACCTTGTGGACCAACAGTACCTTGTGGACCAACGCCACCAGTATCACCTTTAGCTCCTTGTGGACCTAAATCACCTTTACTACCCTGTGGACCTTCAGCTCCAGTATCACCTTTAGCACCAGCATCACCTTGTGGACCTAAACTTCCAGTATCACCTTTAGCTCCTTGATTACCAATATTACCTTCAGCACCTTGAGCACCTTGAGCACCTTTAGCACCAGCATCACCTTGTGGACCTAAACTTCCAGTATCACCTTTAGCACCAGCATTACCTTGTGGACCCGTGTTACCAATAGTACCTTGTGGACCAACGCCACCAGTATCACCTTTAGCACCAGGAGAACCAGCATCACCTTGTGGACCAGCATTACCTTGTGGACCAACGCCACCAGTATCACCTTTAGCTCCTTGTGGACCAACGCCACCAGTATTACCAGTATCACCTTTAGCACCAGTATTACCTATTGTACCTTGAGGACCGATTGGACCTTGAATTGAACCACCGTCTACCCATGCGCTACCATCCCAGATATGCATTGAGTCATCAGCTTGTACAATATATGCGTCACCAGCAGCTGCACCACCCGGTAAATTACCTTGAGTTGCAACATCACCTTTAAACGTTATACCAGGACCTACGCCACCTTGAGTACCTTGAGGACCGGTTGGACCTTCAGCTCCAGTATCACCTTTATCACCAGCATTACCTTGTGGACCAGCATCACCTTGAGCTCCAGTATCACCTTTAGCACCATTTGAACCAGCATCACCTTGATCTCCTTTATCACCATTTGAACCAGCATTACCTTGAGCACCAATTAAAGAGTTTAACCAATCACTTTCGTTAAGTGGGTTAGACATTGAATTAGCGTAAACTTCATAAGCTGTATCACCTTCATCACCTTTAGCTCCTGCAGGACCAGTATTACCAATAGTACCTTGACTACCAGTATCACCTTTAGCACCAGCATCACCTTGATCTCCTTTATTACCGGTATTACCAGTTGGACCATCAGCTCCAGTTGGACCTTGAGCTCCAGTATCACCTTTAGCACCATTTGAACCAGCATCACCTTGATCTCCTTTATCACCATTTGAACCAGCATCACCTTGGGCTCCAGTATCACCTTTAGCACCATTTGAACCAGCATCACCTTGATCTCCTTTATCACCAACATTACCTTGTGGACCAGCAACACCTTGTGGACCTACACTTCCATTTTCACCAGCATCTCCTTTTTCACCTTGTGGACCAACTCCACCAGTTACACCAGCATCACCAGGCTCACCTTTTGAACCAGAACCTGAGTTACCATCAGCACCTTTTTCACCAGTATCACCTTTAGGACCAGCTACTGTTGAAGCATCACCTTGATCTCCTTTTTCACCAGCATTACCTTGTGGACCAGTTGCACCAACATTACCTTGTGGACCAGTTGGACCAGCATCACCTTGTAGACCTTGTGTACCTTGAATACCCTGTGGACCGGTAATACCATTATTACCATTAGCTCCAGGCTCACCTTTTGAACCAGTTACACCAACACCCTCTTCACCTTTATCTCCAGTTGCACCTTTTTCACCAGCAGTACCGTTAGTACCATTTGAACCAGTTGCACCATCATTACCTTGTGGACCAGTTGGACCAGTAGGACCGGTTGGACCTTCAGCTCCAGTATCACCTTTAGAACCATTTGAACCAGCATCACCTTGATCTCCTTTATCACCAGCTACACCAGTTGCACCAGTATCACCTTGAGCACCTTTATCACCAGCTACACCAGCTGTACCATTTGCACCATCTTCACCTTTTTCACCTTTATCACCTTGGCCACCAACTCCACCAGTTGCACCAGCATCACCTTGATCTCCTTTATCACCAGCAACACCTTGTGGACCAGCAACACCTTGTGGACCAGTATTACCTATTGTACCTTGATCTCCTTGATCTCCTTTATCACCAACATTACCTTGTGGACCGGCAGTACCTTGTATACCTTGAGCACCAATATCTCCTTGATCTCCTTTTAGACCAGCAGGACCAGGAACATTAGATACTCCATCAGCACCATCTCTACCAGATAGACCTGCTAATTGCATTTTCCAGCTATAGCTTTGTGTACCCGGGTTCATTGGATCGTTAACACTTATTGGTAAACCAAATTTTAAATCACCAGTTGTAGGATTGTAAGCTTCAACTGTTGAAATTTGCCATTGATCTACAATACCATATCTTTGGATTCTTACAGTTTGTCCTTGTTCCCAAGCAAGACCTGGCTCAACTCTTAATGTAACAAAGTTTCCGCCGCCGTATGATGAGCTGTTACCTATACTAAATCCGTCTCCAGAAGTAGTATTAAATTTATCTCCATCAATACCATCAGTACCATCAGTACCATCAGTACCACCAGCACCAGTAGAACCTTGTGGACCAATTAAAGAGTTTAACCAATCGCTTTCGTTGAGTGGATTAGACATTGAGTCTGCATAAACTTGATATGCTGTTGAACCATCATCACCTTTTTCACCTGTAATACTATCACCTTTAGGACCAATTAAAGAGTTTAACCAATCACTTTCGTTAAGTGGGTTAGACATTGAATTAGCGTAAACTTCATAAGCTGTTTCACCTTCTTCACCCTTTTGACCTAAATCACCTTTTTCACCTTGAATACCTTGATCTCCTTTTTGACCAATCTCTCCTTTTTCACCTTTATCACCAACTTCACCTTTTTGACCTGGTGCAATATCAATAGTTAATTCACCATCAGTTGCATTTTGACCTGTAACAGAAGTAACAGAAGTTCCTGTAAAAGTTAATTCTCTAACACCATCAACACCACCTAAGTGAGTTGGAGTTGTAATTTGAATACCTTGTGAAAGTAAACCTTGATAAGACTCTGTAAATATACCGAAAGAATCTCCAGCTACCCATTCGAATGGAGTATCAGCTGCAGTAGAATTACCTTCGTAGATAAGACCTAATTGAATAGCATCTTCTAAACCGTCATTATCAGCATCACCATCAGTATTAATTCTTACATAGTTACTAATTCTATATAGTACATATTCAGAAGTATTATTGACGTTTGTAAAGAAGATTGAATTTGTTAATCCATCAACACCAATTCTGTCATTTAATACTGACTCTAACCATTGGTTTTTAAAACCTTTATCATCTTGATTAGCAATCTTAACCATCGTTACAGATGAAGGTGTAGCTGAGTTGAAAACCATCTCACCAGCACCTGGCATTGTAGAAGAGTAATTATCTAATGCTTTAATTTTATATACTGTAGAAGGTACTGTAAATCTAGATGCAACGATTTCACCAATTTGGTCACCGGCATCGTATACATTACCTACTTTTAATTTAGGAAGTACAATCGTTTGAGCTGATTGAGTTATGGAAATTCTTACATAAAGCTCTCCTTGAATACCAGTATCAGAGAAATTTAATGCAGCCGTCTCGTTGGCTGTAATTTCTAATGAAATCTGATTTGCAAGATCTCCAGTACCATGTATTAGGTTTGAAGCGCTAAGGCTTTCTGTTTTAAAGACAACATTATCGCTGTTAATATATTCTACTATAACATTATTTTGTAATGCTACAGGTAAGGGGTTACCTACATAGTTTTTGTGTAATGTAACCTTTGCGCTCGTTGCTTGTCCTCTAATGACATTTATCATTGAAGGTAGAACGGCAAACAAATTTTGACTAGTCACGTTTGGCATAATTAGTTTTTGTATTTTTCTGTTTTAAACTTTTCTGTTTTATTATATATCAAGGTAAATTTACTAACAATCTGCTTAAAAGGTATAATCTTTACGTAAAAGACTAAATACACAATAGTTTATTACGGCCATTGCATGATTTTCTACTTCTGTCTCTTTTTCTAGGTTTACTTTGATAAGTATTTTGCTAGATTTTTTACTAGCAATTTCTTCTATTCTATTAAAATATGTATCCTCATCCCACTTTTCGGTTTTAATGTGTTGCATCTTAAAATCTTTCCAATGCATTTTAAATGTTTTAGTAGGTTTTGTGAAATAATAAATATGTAAATTATCATTAGCGGTTCTAATAAAAACAAAACCATCACTTAGAAAATACTTTCGATCCCCTATGTAACTGTATTTAATTGCATCTTCTATTAACCTCCACGCCTCTCTACATTTAGCATGTAAATCTTCATACTTATCAATTGAATCTTCAACTAATTTATCTAATATAGCATTAGTTTCTAATTCTTCTTCTGTAGTAAATACCATTTCCAAGTCTTCCCATTGCAATCCCATGACCTCATATTCATGTGGAGTAACCCTGGTTATTTGTTGAGCATCATATCTATATAGATAATCTAATGTATCATCTACTTCTAATAAAACTTTTTGTAAACCTCCTAGGAGTAATGTTTGTTGCAAGTGTTTGACCCTTGCCATCATCTTCAAAGTCTTATATTCCAGGTCCATAGGACCTTCTTCAATCCAAACTGGTATTTTATACTTACTCATGATATATGTATTTCGCTATCATTTTAGTAAATACCAGAAGTTAGTTTAAAAATATTTTGTATAATTTAATAATAAATGCAAAGCGACTGCTTCAGCACCTTTAAAAGATTTTCTAAACCTGTATTTTTTAGGTATGTCTTTTTCTGTTGGTTTATGGAAATAGCTACGCTGGTGGAGTATGTGGAATTTATTATCTCCGCGCTCTGTGATGTCTTGCCATATCTTTATACGATTGGCATGTCTAGGATTTATAGCCCTTAATTCTTCAACGCTAGGTTGTGTCAATGTTTAAATGTTTTTATCTATTACCGGCTTAGTTTCTTTTTTAATCTCGTCAAAAGACTCAACAGTTGTTAAGCCCCATTGTAAGATAAACCAACTCATTTCCTTTTCAGCTAACTTTTTAGTTATGCCTAATTTTTTTGTAATGATAGCAATACCTTCTGTCATAAAAGTCTTTTCAGAATCTCGTGAAGTTTTATACTTCATATACCATTCTGGATCTCCCTTAACATCAGCGTATGTTTTACCATGTGGCTTGAGTTGTAAATTAACTAGCTCGATAAAAACATCCTTTTGTGTGTTTCTTTTACCTGCCATTATTTCTTTGGTTTAATAATTTCATCTATGATACCATATTTAATTGCCTCATCAGCATTTAACCAGAAGTCTCTGGTGGCATCATCTTTTACTTGTTTAGCAGTCTTACCGCAGTAAGATCCTAACAATACAAAAAGTTCATCATTAATCTTTTGCCATTCCTTCCAATCCACTTCTGCGTCTTGTATGTTACCACTAAATCCACCAGAAGACTGGTGAAGCATTGTAGTTGAATGTCTTAATGAAGATCTTTTGCCTTTTGTTCCAGCTCCTAAAAGTACCGAACCCATAGAAGCGGCCATTCCTGTGTTTACTGTTTTAATATCACATGGAATATATTCCATCACATCCACCATAGATAGCCCAGATTTAACCGAACCTCCTGGTGAATCGATATGCATAGTAATGTCTCCAGCTCCAGTAGAGGATAGGAACATTAGCTGTGCTTGTACTATAGTAGACATATTATCATTTACAGGTCCTGCAACCCATAATAATCTATCTACCATTAATCTTGAAAATATGTCCATTTGCGTCATGCGCATTTCTCTCTCTTCAAGAATGTAAGGTGTTAACGAAGCCTGTTTATTATATAAGTCTAAATTATTAGAACTTATATTGTGCTCAGATTTTGCAAACCTTTCAAACTCTTTTTCTTTTGGGAAATAATTCATATCTGTTTATTCATTTGTTTGATGAGGTCGCATGTTTCGTACTCCTCAATTCTTAAAAAATATTCCATTGCTTTTTTCAGACACTTTATATAACCTTCTTTTGGTAAGTCCATCTGATATTCAGCTCCTTCATCATCAACTAATATAGCTAATAACTCATCTGTAGATCCTGCTCCTTCTATTCTTTCCAATACAAATTCTACTATTCGTCTGTAGAAAATGTCATACTTGGACATTAGTACTTTATCTATATCTTCCCTTAAAACCTTATTAGGGTCAATGTGTATCTTAGGTACCTTGCTCATTAGATAACAAAGTATTTATCAAGAAGCTTTTTATATCCCGCTTTATCTAGGGATGTTGTTCTATCTTCATTAATACTTTCATAAATTTCTCTGCAATAAGCCTTTGCATTTTCTGTTAAGAAAACTTTCTCACCATCATAGTCAATAAATGCTTCTTTTATGACAAACGTATACTCTTTGTTTGGGTCAATCTTTTCTATCTTAATAGAGTCTGCTAAACTAAAATGTCTTTCATAAAAATGTAAGTTATCAGTGAAGTGATAATAGTCACCTAATTGTAGATCTGGATAAGTTTCCAGTAATTTAATATGTACAGATTGTAACAAGAATGAAAAGAAAGGTGCATCAAATGTAAGACCATAGAATATATCGTTAGATCTCATTTGAACTTTCATATTTAGTTTGTTATCTCTAATAAAGAAATTAGCGTACATTGTACAGACAAAATCTTTATTGCCTTCAAACTGAAACTTAGGTTGATTAAAAAACATGATAGCTTGTCTACTGTTCTTATCAGCAACAAGCGAATCAATAACCCAACCGAATTGTTCTTTATTAAAAATTAAAGAACCATAGTTAGAATTAATTTCATTTGTACCTGGGTTAGTTAATGTACCCCAAAAGTTAGAGAATGAACCAATAAAGTCTACGTCTCTATCTTGATCTAAGTACCATGCTAATTCACCTGCTAAGTATTTCCAATTAAACTTTCTTTTATCAAAGTTTGCAATTGGTTCTTTAGGATCTATAACGAAGTTTGAAAGAATTGACTCTTTAACTTTTAGGCCACGTGGATCTGCAGATTGATTCTGATCTTCAATGTGGTTAATAATGTTAATGAAAGTGTTTGAAAAACTCATATATTTTTATTTTGTAACTTATGTAAGTTATATGAGCAAATTAAAAAAGGTTTATTCCTTAAGATAATAAAGTTATATCATCATCAGGATCAATAATAAACGTTACCATATCTTCGTTTGATGTAACAATCTCACCCCTTCTAGAATCTTTACGCATCCAACCTAATAAGGTTTCTTCATCATTACTAGGAGTATTAACACAAACATATATTGGCTGAGTAGACTCAAACCACCATAGGTTAGAACCTCCACCTAAATACGGAGCAGCGCCACTATCATCATAAGAGCCGTATGTCTTTGCAACCGTACCTGTACCATCAACGTATGCTGCATTAGGTGTAAGAGGGCCTGGTGCTGGGGTTCCTAGTTTATGTGTATATAATGTAGTCCATGCTTCCTTTCCTTCACCACCTGAATGGTATTTTACTGTAACTGCAGTTTTAGGGAATGGAGCAATAATCGCATAATCAGAAAGTTGATCGCCGTATGCGAATGTGTTAGCTAAGTATTCAATACCCAATCCCATTGTAGAATCTCCACCGGAGCCATCACCAATTTCTGTAGTGGTTACTTTTTCCACTTTATCTCCACCGCTATATACTACGTTACCATCAATATTTGTAGACGCAGACTCACCACTACTCCACTGGAATTTAGTACCTGGTCTTCTAGTGTACATATATAAACTTGCAGGAGCTACCATCATTCTATCTCCACCTTCAGCTTCTGCTACAGATACAACAACGTCTTTTGATGACTCAATAAAAACTCTTGTAGCTTCAGCAGAAAGACTAAATGTTTTTATCTCTCCGGCGTTTATATCCGCCGGGCTAGCTATAGGCTGTATACCATTTAAAACAGTTGTCATACCACCGGAATTAGATCCAGTTTCACCAAATGTAACAGTGGTCTTATTATATAATCCATATACTGTAATAACACTTCCACCATATCTAGAATTGTAGAATCCAAATTGAGTTCCTGCTAAGCTTTTAGGCATTATATTACCCGTATCACTAGAACTTAATATATGTACAGGAACTCTAGCATCTTCAGCGCTATATGATGGTTGGCCTGTTCCAAAGAAAATGTCTCCTTGTGTAATTTGTATAACTGATCGATAGGGTAAATCTAAACCAGGGTTCTCTATCTGTGTAATTGTACCTTCTCGGTTTCTCCATAGAAAACCTCCTTCTGGTAAAATCATTCTAGCACTACCAGTCCTCATACATACCCAGTCAGATAGACAGTGATTTCTTTTAGTAGATCCAGCACTAAACAATGAAACCTCTTTAAGGAAAGCATCTCCGGATATGTTTTTCTTTTTTGGTTTTCCTGCAGTTTTATCACCATGTACTAATATAAAGTTGCCGTCTACCGGATCATCGACTTTATAGTAATTTGAAACTGCTGTAGTAGTATTAGGTTTTGAACTTAACTTTAAAAATCTTTTCTGTTTTGATCCTAAGAAAGTACTATCTGAAGATCTTTCTGGATTCCACTTAACATATTTTGCCATGTACTGAAAATTTATCTTTTTTATTCAGAATATTTATCAGGCTAATTTTACTTACAAGTAAGTTTTTCTTCTGTCTTATCTTTAGATATTGTATAAGTCTCGCCTTCTTTTAATTCTCCGTCTAACATTGCATCTGCTGCAACATCTTCAACGTATTTTTGAATAGCTCTTTTAATTGGTCTTGCACCGTATGCTTGATCGTAACCTTCTTTTGCTAAAAACTCTTTTGCGTTCTTATTAAATTTAAAAGTATAACCTTGTCTACCCATTCTAGCAATAAACTTATTAAGCTCAATATCTACAATTTTGATTATATCTTCAGCTTGAAGTTGATCGAATAAAACAATATCAGATAATCTGTTTAAGAATTCTGGGCTAAATTTATTCTTAAGTTCTTTCTTAATAATTGAATCCATCTTAGCCTGTTCTTCTATCATTGAAGATGAGGTAGAGAATCCAATACCAGTTCCAAAGTCTGCAAGCTTTCTTGCACCAACGTTAGAAGTCATTACAATAATTGTATTTGTAAAGTCTACCACCCTACCATTAGAATCTGTTAATCTACCTTCGTCAAGAACTTGAAGTAAAGTATTAAAAATATCTGGATGTGCTTTTTCAATCTCATCAAATAAGACTACTGAATAAGGTTTACGTCTTACTGCTTCAGTTAATTGTCCACCATCATCATGGCCTACATATCCCGGAGGTGCTCCAATCAATCTAGATACATTAAACTTTTCTTGATACTCTGACATGTCAATTCTAATCATTGCATCAGTATCTCCAAACATATATTCTGAAAGTGCTTTAACAGTTTCTGTTTTACCAACTCCAGTTGGACCTAAAAACATGAATGAACCAGTAGGTTGTTTTGAAGACGCAACTCCAGTTCTAGATCTTTTAATTACTTTGGCTAAAGCTTCTACAGCCTTATCTTGGCCTATAATAGACTTCTTAATATAATCAGCCATTTGCTTAATCATCTTCATGTCATCGGCGCCTAAACGCGTGACAGGAATACCTGTTTGCATAGATACAGTTTCGCAAATATCATCAATAGTAACTTGTCTCTTTTTAGTCTTTAGACCAGCTTCCCATTTTCGAGTCTCCGCTAATACTTTAGCTTCTAAAGATATTTGTTCATCTCTAAGTGCAGCAGCAACTTCATAATCTTGCTTCTCTACTGCAGCCTTCTTTTTCTCTTTAGTTAGCTCACATTCTTTTTCAAGTGTTTTAATTCTTGCCGGAACTTTAACCTCTAGTAAATGCGTTCTCGCCCCTGCTTCATCTAGTAAGTCAATAGCTTTGTCCGGTAATTCTCTCTGTTTAATATATCTTTCAGACATTCTTACACAAGCCTCTATAGCTTCTGCAGAATATTCTACTGAATGATGCTCTTCATACTTATGTTTAATTCTTGTAAGTATTTCAATAGACTCTTCTAATGTTGGTGCATCAATGAATACCTCTTGGAATCGTCTGGTTAGAGCTCCATCATCTTCAATGTTCTCTCTATATTCATCAAGTGTAGTTGCTCCAATACATTGTACGGAACCCCTGGCCAATGCCGGCTTTAAGATATTTGAAGCATCAAGTGCTCCAGATACTCCACCTGCTCCAACGATAGTGTGTAATTCATCAATAAAGACAATTACATCATCTGCCATCTTAAGCTCTTCTACAATGTTCTTCATTCTTTCTTCAAATTCACCACGATACTTTGTACCAGCAACGATGGTTGTCATGTTTAAAGAAATTACTCTTTTGTTAAGTAGAACCCTAGCAACTTTCTTGCTTACAATACGTTGAGCTATAGCCTCTACAACTGCAGTTTTACCAACACCTGGATCTCCTAATATAATTGGATTATTCTTTTTACGTCTTGCAAGGATCTGGCAAATTCTATAAATTTCACGATCTCTTCCGATAATAGGATCAAGCTTTCCTTCCGCTGCTGCTTTAGTTAAGTCTTCACCAAATTCATCTAAGAATGGTGTTGCTTTTTTCTTTGCTGGAAATCTTTTACCTTTTTCGCTATCGTATCCGTCTGCTATTGGCATATTCTTAATGTTTTATTAATACAACTATTATATAGTAGTTTGGTTAATTGTTTATTAGTTTGCAATGTTATCTGCTGCATATACCCCAGGTAATAAGTCTGGCTTATATCTAGCTTTAAATCCAAATCCATTTACGTAACCTACTGCTGCTTTTACTAGCTTATTAGATTTTTTAGCTGGATCTATATTATAGTCTAAATCAATTGTATCTATCTCAATACCATGCTCGCGTAGATACAAAGCCACTTCAACAGATTTTTCACATTCCATCCATAGTCTAGTCCACATATCTTTTATTTCAGTCATAACCTCTTTTTTATAGATGACATGGCATCCAGTAGAAGATACATGAAATACTAATGTTGTGGCATAAGTGGTTTTACCATTCCTAGTTTGACTATCACAGCCCATGTACATTTTTATATCATGAAACTTATTAGATTCTAAGTATTCTTTGACATAAGGCGCTAATTCAAACCTAGGCGCTCCTGTTAGTTTTTTAAATTTCATGAATCAAACCAATAAAGCATTGCTAAAATAATCACCTTGTCTAATATCCAAAGCCCAATAAGTATTGATAGTTTCTTATCTATGTCGAATTTCTTTTTCATGTTAGTAGTCGTATTCGTCGTCGTTATATGGTTTAGGTTTTGGAACTGATATAGAATCATATTCACTATTTTCTACATCATCGTACTGTTTGATAGAGTTATCAATCTTGTTTTTAGTATCGGCAACGTACTGTTTAGTAGAGTTGTCAATTTCCTCTTCAGGATCAGTTTGAAAGTGGAGCTTTAATTCTTGCATGTGATTCGTATTTTTTTATATAAAAGTCGTCTGGTTCTATATGATCTATTTGAGATAA